>JAEHJW020000177.1_pt1 | contig 53781 bp, 71 predicted proteins | sample 9271431 | NCBI WGS metagenome assembly JAEHJW02
CACGCTATCCCGGCGCCTACCAACCAGATCGACCGGCGCCTGGAAGCCGTGGACCGTCTGCTCACCGCCCACGACGGCATCATCATCGACCCACGGTGCACCGAGCTGATCGCGGCGTTGTCCTACCGGTACCGCTACAAGACAAAGCCTGACGGGCAGCTGCGCGAAGCGGTACCTGAAAAGCTGCACCCGTGGTCTGACTTGGCCGACGCGTTGCAGTACATCGCCCTGTCTGCCGGCGGCGTCCGCTACGGGCGCGTCATGTCCCGGCTGCGGCCCGGTGAGTCACCCGTCAGCGTAGCGCCACCTGTGAGAGCCTGGACATGAAAGACGAACTAGCTGCACGTCGAGCCGCACGCGAACGCAAACAACGTGGTATGCGGTCGGATGATGAACTGACGCTCAGCGTTGACGTGTATGGTGACCCTGACGCTACCGATGGGAACGACTACACGGTCCAGTACGCCTACGCGACATCGGTCGACGAAGTACGTCGCTTGCAGGCTACCATCGAGTCCGTCGCATGCTCCGTTTCCAGCGACATCTACGACGACGCTGTCGCTGATGAACTACCCGGCGCGTGGAGAGCAGAACCCATACTGTCGCACTTCTGGACACGGGGCGGCTCAAGCATCGTCATCGCCAAGGCGTTCTACACTGACGAGTCTGACGGCACACTTCGCCAGCGACTGGGATGCTTCTGGTTCATGATGCGTCGCGGTATCGCCGACCTACGCATCATGATGCAGTACGGATGGCGAATTCTTCGTCGGCTCCCACCCCCGTAACCGACGACGCCCCCGAAGGGGCGCCGGCCGGTCTGCAGCACACAGGAGGGGATGCTGCCTTACGGCTGCCCGTCTTTTGAGGGGAGACCACGGCTCGCCCCAACCGCCTCGTCGCCTGAACGGTTAGCCGCATTGTCCGAAGTCTGGCGGTCCTCGACAAGCTGTCTGGCGCAGCGAAGCAGCCGGAACCGAAGCTGCTGGTAGTACACCGTGTCCTGCGCTTTCAGGCTTACCAGGACGCGCTGCTGGGTATCACCCGGCAGCGTATCGAAGTCAGTGGGTAGCGTGTGGAGATGCGCCGGCGTGCCCAGGATCGCGGGTAGCGTGCACTCCGCTGGGATGGCTGGCAGCGGCTCCAGCGGGATCACTGGGGGACACGCCTTGGGCAGCGGCGTCGTACAGGCGGCTAAACCCAGGGTTGAGACGAGCAACGTGATGGTCCACAGGCGCATGGTCAAGCACTCCCTGAAAGTCATGTTGCCACTGGGCGATGGACAGGTTCTGCTGCTGGTAGGTAGCGCTGTCCGCTTGTTGCTGGGCCAGGCGGTGCTGCAGGTCGGCGATCTGCTGCTGGTACTTCACGGTCGCGGCCTTGTCCATCTGCTGCTGCTGTTCCAGCTGGTCGGAGACCTGCTTGAGCTGGTGCCGCGTCTGAACGGCCCCTGACAGATGCCATCCGACGTACCCGGACGCTACCGTCCAGGCCAACGTCAGCGCGATCACCGCGCCGATCTTGTACGGCGTCGGTATCCCGATCATGGGTGCGTGTCCCGCATCTTGTGGACCAGCGTGGCCACCGAGCAGGCCACCGATCCCACCACCAGGATGCCGATCACCAGGACGAGCCAACTGGGCAGCCCGGCCAGCGCCTGCTGCGTTTCCTTCGCCTGGGTGATCAGGGGCTGGACCATCGTCAGCGAGCTGACGCCAGCCGCCGACGCCCCGCTCAGCAGCGCGCCGACCTGCAACTTCCCGACCGTGGTCTGGAGTGCCTTCTGCGGTGGCGCTTCAGGCTGCAGGTCCGCCGCATGCACAGCGGGAAGCGATGCCACATGGTCCGGTACCGGTGGGATGACCGGCGAGCTGACCGGCTGCAGGAACAGCTGCCCTTCGGCCGCCCGGCGCAACACCAGGCCGCGGCAGACCTGCAGCTTCCCGTCGATAGTGATATGGCACCAGCGCGCCAGTTCCGCCGGGACGCGGTCCCAGTCCATGGCGTTGACCAGCTTCAGCAACGTCGAGCCCGGCAGCCCACCCGTGTTGAACTGGAAGTCGACCAACGCTGCGTACTGGTTAGGGTTAAGCGGGACGCGCACGCTGGCCATTACGCACATCTCCGCGTTGAGCATATCGTCGCGGAAAAACTGCTCGGCCTGCTCCGGTGTGATGGTTTGGCCCGGCCCGACGTCCTTAATGTGGCCAAAGCCGATCGTCCACACCCCCTTGCTATCGCGGTAAGACGTGAGCACGGGGGTAGCGCCCCGCGCTTCCCATCCCTTGATGAACAGCTCGCCCTGCGAGTCAAGCGCCTGTACGGTCATCTAGAATCTCCTGGTAGATGGGGCTGCCCGTCAGCCGGTGCAGATGCCGAGGTTCGCGCCGGCTTTCTGCGCGGGGCGCCGAGCGCGGTAGGTCCCCGGTGCCCACAGCACCAGCGACGGCTCCGCTTCCGTCAGCGTCTCCGGGATCACCACCCAGTTCCCGTTCGGGTCCTCGACCTCGAGTCGCGCCGTCGCGCCCGCCGGCAGGCCGCCGCCCGTGGTATCCGCGCCGGGAAGCGCCGCGCCGGCAATCAGGCCGCCCACCAGCTCCGTCCAGTTCGTGCCAATCGCGATCGGCGCCGCATTCTGCTTGGTCTCGGTACCGGTCGCATTCGACACGTACACGTTCCACCCGGTCACGCGCGTGTCCGCCGGCGCGGCCGGCGAGTCGACCACCAGCAGGCTATTGGCCGCAACCGCCAGCGACGCCTCCGCGCTCGGCACCGTCTCACCGGCCGGCGTCACGAAGGTCGTCTTGACGTAGCCGGTCGCTGCACCCAACGCGCCACCGGCAACCTGCGCCAGCACCGGCGCGCCGGGCGCGGCCACTGGACCCTGGAACATCCCCACCCGCGCCGGCGTACCGGCGGCGACGGTGAACGGCGTGGATACCGTGGCGGTGTCGCCCGGCGCCAAAATCTGTGTCGAGGCCATCGTCATGCTCCCAGGAAAGTGCGCACAGTGTGCGCGCCGCCGGGAGCCGGTGCAAGGCGCCTACCGTTGCAACGGTTCGACGTGTTCCTGTGGCACCTCGAGCTTGTCCACGCGTTGCTGGAGTGCTGTGAGTGCCTTCGTGATGGTCGACTGAGTCTGGAGCACCGACGCGCCGACAATGGGCACCAGGAGCGCCAGCACGATCGCTACGCCCCGCCACACTTGCGTGTACCGCGAGGCATCGTCGATCTTCTTCTGCTGCTCCGACAGCGTGTCGCTGACTTCCTTCGACATGTCGTCGAGCTTGTCGACCATCTCGCGGTGACGCTGCTCGATCAGCCGGAAGGCGCGATCCAGCGCGCGCTCCTGGTTCTGCGTTCGTTCCTGGAGCACGGTGACGTTCCGCGCCAGCTCGGCGGTGATGCTGTGGCGTGCTTCGGACGCCGCGAACCCTTGTGCCAGCTCCCGCCGGATCATCTCCTGCGTTTCCTGGAGCCCTTTCAGTTGGGTTTCGAGCACGGCCATGCGCACGTCGGGCGAGTCTGTCGGAGGCATCGTCCTGTCCCAGTGGTTTGACGCATGTTCCGTTCTCGTGGTGATGCGGTCAAGCGGTGGGGTGATTGGCGCGCGTAGGGCCGGTGTTCCACGTGAAACGGTGATGGGGTTAAGGGGTTGAAAAATGTACATTTTTGGTGGAAGGGATTTTCCTGGGAAAAATTTAACGGCGGTAGGTAAGACGGCCTGGCACGCGCGCGATCGAGTTCCCCATCCCCCCACGGGGTAGCCCCGCGACTGATTCTCATTTGTGTTTACAGACTCTGTAATCGCAATACATGCTTGCAATAGTCTGTCGCGATATGGTACGCTTTGCTTGTCGGTGCGCAATTCCGCGCGCCGCACCACTGGAGACCTACACCATGACCGCATCCTCCCTGCAAGTCTTGCCGCTGGCCGAAGCCATCGCCGCGCTGCTGTCCGCCGAAAGCGCCGCCAAAAGCGCCGCCGTTGCCAAGGGAACCGCCCGAATCGAGGCGATGCTCGCCACCGCCAAGGATGGCGAAACCGACGGCGCTACCGTGGCGCGCATCGCTGGCGAGTGTGGCAAGTCGTGGACCGCTGGCACCGCCAACGCGCGCGCCAGCGAGTTCAATACCGGCGCGCGTTTGGCCGAAGCGCTGGAAGACGGCGCGAAGGCCGTGGCGCTGATACAGGAATTGTGGACCAAGTCCGCTGGCGACAAGGCAGCCGCCACGATCAAGGCCGTGCGCGAGGCTACGAAAGCCGCGCGTAGCGGCAAGAACCTTGTGCAGGTTCGCGCGGCTGGCGTCAAGGCGATCAAGGCCGAAGCGGTTGCGCGTGCCGCGCGACAGACCGCGCCGAAGGCCAAGGATGAACCGAAAGCCGATCCTACCGCGCCGGAAGCGCGCATGGTTGACCTTCGCACTCCTGAAGGCCAGACCATGGCGCTTGCCGCGATGCTGGTGGACGTCAAGGCGGTGTCCATCCCGGTGAAGGCGGAGAAGGCGCGCGAGGATGCCGTCCGCGCGCTGGAAACGGCGCAGGTGGCCGTGGCGACGTTCTACGCGCTCGCCCGGTAACCTAGTCGCATCGCACCACGAAACTGCCCGGCCGGAAACGGCCGGGCTTTTTTGTGTCTGGTGGTTGGATCGTACTGCGGTAGCGTTTCTATACTACTGCCCACGGCGAGTTCATAATCGAACATTATTTGTTTGGTTGCTATGCGAGATTGCGGCGGCGTCCAGAGTTACTGCCCACGGCTCGCGCCCACGCAAAACCATTCATATTCCGTTCACGGGCAGTGTACATTTCTCGTTTGGGCGCTGCCCACGCGTTTTGCACGTTTCTCGGAAATGCGCGTTTTTTCATGAATGCTGGCTTAATACTGCCCAGCCGTTAGGTGTCCGTGGGCAGCGCTTGGGCACTTGCTAAGTTATTGATTTGCAACGCGGAATAACGTAACGGTTTGCGGATTGCTGCCCGCGCGGTATTTCAGTTTGGGCAGCGGAATTATGCGCGTTTTTGGCAGGTTGGCGCGGCGGTTGCGCGGTTATGTGCAGCCCAGCGGGCAAGAGCCCATATATATCTACCTTTTTATGTATAAAATATAATAGCTAGTTAGTGCTATGGGCATTCTAGTGCCCACGGCAAAAAAACAGAGCCCAAAGTTTTGGGTTTTTATGCTTCCGCAGTATTTGGTTGTGCTATAAGCTCTGTTCATATTACAGGCGGCCCTTTGTTTCGCGTGGGCGGGCACCTTTGCTTAGGCAAATATTGCCGCGTCACCGCGTCACCCCATAACACCACAACCGTTTCACCAATCCCGCACGTTACGCGCCCCATCCCGCCCTTGCACGTTTCGCACCCCACCGCGTAACCGCGTAGCATCGTAACAATACGTTGACATAACACGTCACGCTGCTATACTGTAAGCGTGGGAGAGCGCGTATCTGCGACTCGTCCACAATCCTTACAGACTCTGTAAAACATTCAACCACGGGGGTATGCTCACCATGACCGACCAACCAAACCAGCGGACACCTGTCCTCCGCGTAGTCGCGGCGCGTAGCGTCGGCTCACCCGCGTCAGCGGGCTTCTACATCGCGCCCGGCCTACTTAATACCTGCACCGCGTTGCCGGCCAAGTACGACCTTGTTGTGCGCGCCGTGACGGGCATGGCCGCAGCGCCCGGCACCGAACTCGTGCTCGTGACCGAGCCGGACCTGTGGCGTCGCGTGCGCGACGTGGCAGCCACCCTGGGGGTGATGCGCCCGCAGGCCGTGGGGCCGGTACCGGCGGCGCCTGCGGATCATGGCGATGCGGACGTGTTCGTGGCACAGGCGCCGGCGGCACAGGCGCAGGCGGAGTTTGCACGCGACGCGCAGGCGGCGCAGCGGACGCTGGAGCAGGCCGGGTACCAGGGTGCCGTGCGGCCGATTACAGAGTCTGTAAAGACGGCCACGCCGGACACGGACAGCTTGCGGGACGCGCGGGTATTCATGGCGCACCCGATGCGCTGGGCGTTCGTGGCGCTGGGCACCGACGTGGTCTACCGCGTCCTGCACAAGAACGAACGGCGGTTGGAGGCGGTGAGCGCCGGCGGGCGCGATCTACCGTCGAACCGTTGCGCCGTGGAGTCGCAGATCGACTGGCTGACCGACCTGTTCCGCGTGTGGACGCAGGCCGTGGCGTTCCCGCGCGTGGTCGAGGTGGCGGCGCGGTGCGAGGCGGGTGTGGTGGACTATGAAGTGTGCGAGCCGGTGGGGACGTGGGCGGCGAAATACTGGGCGCACGCGGGACGCTGGCCGAGTGCGTCGGCCCTGGCCGATCGGGTGGTGACCGAGTTTGGGAGGATGGGCTGATGAACCGCGCGAACGTACGGAGGCTGGTGTGGCTGTCCGGTGTCAAACCGAAGGGCTACACGTTGAACGTGTCGCTGTCACCCGCGACCGCATCGGTCTACGCGCTGCACGGCACGTGGCTGGGCCAGGACCTGCGGGTGGCACACGCGGTGGTGCGGGCGCTGCGTGACCGCATCGCCGCGCCGAAGCCGGTGCGCAGCGCCGACAGCAGGACGCTGGACCGCATCGCGATGCGGTTGGATCGAACCTATTGGAGCGCTGACACGCTGGACCGCATCGCCGATCTGGTGCGTGCCAGTGGGCGCGCGGTCCGCGAGCCCGAGGAGGGCTGACCATGTATATACGCAGTATGTCGCTGGAGTCGACCATCGCCGCCGCGATCCGGGAGGGTCGCGGTTTGTGCCGGCTGGACGCTGGCCGGGTGGTGGACATGGTGGTGCACGAATGGGCACCGGAGTGGGGCGCGTCGGTGGCGCGCAGCGCCTACATCCTGTACGGCGCATGTGTGGCGGTGGGCTGGCGTGACCTGTCCGTGCCGGAGCGGCCGCCGCTGTGCGTGCTGGCGACCACGGCAGGCTACGGTGATTCGCTCATGACACGCGATCGGCTGGGGATGGCGTTGGGCGCGTTGGGGCTACCGGGGTTTCGCGGTGTGTGGCGTGAGACGGCGGACCAACGCATGCGCCGCCTTTGGCTGGCGATCCGCGCCACCGCGCCACGGGAACAATGGCTCACGCAGGCCGAAGTACGGCGATGGGATGACCTCGACTTGACGCGCGTCTACGGCGTCGATCCGGTCGCTAAAGTCCGCGTCATGGGGATGGACTGGTGTGAGGAACTGAACACGGGCAGTCAGTACTCATGTGTGTTCGGACTGTGGTCGAGCGAGCAGCGCGAACGCATGGAGGCGCTGCGCATGGAGTGGTCACGGTGGTCATCGCATGGCTGGGGCTTTCTTCTGCCGTCGGCGACGCAGTCCAGGCTCGAAGCGATTCGGCGATGGCGGACGTCTGACGGTGGCGATCCAAGGCAGTTCGACGTGGAGGCGAAACCATGAAAACGATAGTGTGTGCGGAGTGGGGCGAGCCGCTGTTCGGCTACCCGGCGACCGTGATCCTGTACCAGGCGGGTGTCGATCGGTTTGCGGTGCGGTACGGCAAGCAGTTCTCTGAGCGGCTGACGTACGAACGCGCAGCGGCGGAGTTTGGTCAGTGTGTCATGCACGCTGCGGCGTGTAACGGCCACCTGGACAACCGCATGCGCGGCGAGCACGGTGCACCCGATGTTGCAGGCATTCGCAGGGTTGGGGCAGCTGAGCTCACCCCATGATCCCGCTCACTTACTGGCGTACGGACAGTCGCAACGGCAACGGCAACGGCAACGGCTACGGCAACGGCTACGGCAACGGCTCCGGCAACGGCTCCGGCAACGGCTCCGGCGACGGCAACGGCTACGGCTACGGCAACGGCTACGGCAACGGCTACGGCAACGGCTACGGCTACGGCTACGGCTACGGCTACGGCAACGGCAACGGCTCCGGCAACGGCTCCGGCCACGGCAACGGCTGTCGCGACGAGAACGACTCATGATCCCGCTCACTTACTGGCGCGTGGACATTCGCTACGGCTACAGCTGCGGCGACGGCAACGGCGGTCCTTACGGATGGACGGGCGACGGCTTCAGCTACAACGTACCGAACGCGGAGCTGCGAAAGTATGAATGGAGCTGTGTCGACAGGGATGATCGGTAACGAGTAAGGCATCACGGCGGCAAACGCAACCGTGAAACTACCACGCGGGGTAACCCGCATAACCGTGAGGAGTACCACCATGAAGACGATGTTGACGATGGCGTTGTGCTTGGGTATCGCTGCGTGCGCTACCCAACCGATGAACCGCGTCGTGCTGCACCAGCACGCGGTGCGGAACTGTCGGGTGAAGGCGGCTGTCGCGCCGGCCTACAAGATCGACTCGCTGGGCGTCCAGACGTCCAACAGCGAGTTCGCGATCTGCATGCGCGAGTCCGGCTTTCCGGCCGGTTGAGTGTCCACCCACCGGGACGGTGCTGCGGCTGTACCGTTACGCCGTCCCATCGGACAGGAGAAGACTGTGGAACGTATCGGCAAACTACTCGTTGTAGCGATCTGGCTTGGTATGTTGGATGGTGCTGCGATCGTGTGGTGCATCACTCATCGCGCGCCGGTGGTATTGGGTTTGGTGTCGGTGCTGTTCGCCGCGGCTATTGGCGGTGTCATGGTTCGCATTGAAGCGAAACTTCGCCAGTGATCCCGCTTACCTATCGGCGTACTGACATTCGCTGCGGCAACGGCAACGGCAACGGCTACGGCTACGGCTCCGGCTACGGCTACGGCGACGGCGACGGCTACGGCTACGGCTACGGCAACGGCAACGGCAACGGCAACGGCTACGGCGACGGCTACGGCTACGGCGACGGCTACGGCGACGGCAACGGCAACGGCAACGGCAACGGCAACGGCGACGGCCACGGCCACGGCGACGGCTACGGTCTCCGCGACGAGAACGACTCATGATCCCGCTCACTTACTGGCGTACGGACAGTCGCAACGGCTACGGCAACGGCTACGGCAACGGCTCCGGCAACGGCTCCGGCAACGGCTCCGGCGACGGCAACGGCTACGGCTCCGGCGACGGCAACGGCTACGGCTACGGCTACGGCTACGGCAACGGCTACGGCAACGGCTACGGCTACGGCTACGGCTACGGCTACGGCAACGGCTACGGCTACGGCAACGGCAACGGCAACGGCTACGGCTACGGCTCCGGCCACGGCAACGGCTGTCGCGACGAGAACGACTCATGATCCCGCTCACCTACTGGCGTACGGACAGTCGCTACGGCTACAGCTACGGCTACGGCGACGGCTACGGCGACGGCAACGGCAACGGCAACGGCAACGGCAACGGCAACGGCGACGGCCACGGCCACGGCGACGGCTACGGCTACGGCGACGGCAACGGCAACGGCAACGGCAACGGCTACGGCAACGGCGACGGCCACGGCCACGGCGACGGCTACGGTCTCCGCGACGAGAACGACCCATGATCCCACTTACCTACGAACCGGACAGTTATTCGCTTATAGCTGCCTCAGTGCGCAACCGAGGACTTCCATTCGCTTACGTCGACGTGAGCATCTTGCAGCGCGTTGCAGGTCGTCGCGATGGACGCGGTGACGGCGACAACGCCGTTCGCGGTACCGACGCGGGCACTTATTCCAGCTTCGACAGGATCGACCTATGAAACCGCTTGTCCGTTACACCCTGGCACGCGTTGTACTGCTCGCCGTTGTGATCGACGTGGCTGTCGGCCTGGCGCTTCGCTGGTTCGGCCAGTAAACTACAGACTCTGTAAAAGGAACTGACTGTGTTACCGCTGACGTACGAAGAAAGTAACTTTTTCAACGACAGAGCCTACGGAGACGGCAACGTGGGCGACGGTGAGGGCGGCGGCTCAGACCGACGCCGTGTACGACCAGAGTACCGCGGTAGCGAGAACGACGGCGTCCCACCGCAGTACCCGGTCGGTCTCGGGTGCTCGCACGTGTGCGCAGTGCGCACTTTTGCCGGCAGCAACATAGACAAGAGTGACAGGTAACCCATGATCCCTCTGACGTACGAACTACTCCGAAATCCCTGCTCCTACGGGAGTCCGAGAAATTGGCTACTGCCGTGGGAAATATCGACTGGTATTTCTCCCAATGACGCTCAGCTGCAATACGAGCTAGCGCGCGGTTTTTACACGCAGACCAAGGCGGAATGGAAGTCGGCGGGTGGGTATTGCGCGCAGCGTGCGGTCGGTGACCCATGATCCCGTTGACGTACGAACACCACTATATGTCAGGCGACGGCGACGCGAACGGTGACCTTCGTGGCGCCGGCCGGTCGGTCGACGAGGAACTGGTCCACGAACAATGGTGCGAGCGCGATCCGCGGTATCACTCGCGCGCCAGTACTGCGCGTACCGTTATGGGCGTGGGCCAGCGCGACAGGCCCGACCGATGATCCCTCTGACGTACGAGCGATGGATGCCGATGTTTACTGTGGGTAACGGCCTCGGATACCCGAGCGGTAACGGGTGGAGCTGTTTTCGAGAGCCGATGCGAACGGACCATGATTCATTGCACGATGGGTTTGGAGACGGTGTCGCTTTCTTCCGCGGCATGTATGGACCTTTCTCCAAGGTAAGCATCGTCGACAAAATCACTTGATGATAAGTCGCGCAAATTTTTTCAACCGCACAACCGTGAAACCGTGTACTACGATACAGACTCTGTAAGGGACCGCCATGTCTACGTTTGATCACGCCAAAGAGTCCGCTGAAATGTTCACCGACGCGACGGTTTACTGTGAAAAACGACCACGGTGGGTCCGTGAGGTGCCGATCGACGGGGACTACCTGAGATTCAGCAGCGTGCGACGCGTGTTTCTGCGCGTGCCGGTCGACGAACTGGCGCGACTTCGCATCGCGCGGTACGTCAGTGCGCGTACCGACTGGGACGGGTTCGCGTACCTGGAAAAGCGTGACGCCCAGCTGTTCGAGCGCAGCAAGGTGGCACATGCGGAGGCGTTCACGATCGAACCGGTACCGCTAACGGACGAGAAAATGGCGGAGCTGGTCGCGCAGCTGTCACGTAGGCGCCACCACCCATGATCCCGCTCACCTACCATCCCACACGCGTTCGCTACGGCTACGGCTACGGCTACGGCTACAGCGACGGCAACGGCTCCGGCAACGGCTCCGGCAACGGCTCCGGCGACGGCAACGGCTACGGCTACGGCTACGGCAACGGCTACGGCAACGGCTACGGCTACAGCTACGGCAACGGCTGTCGCGACGAGAACGACTCATGATCCCGCTCACCTACCAGTGGCAACCGTTTGCGTACGGCTACGGCGACGGGACGAAGGCTGGCAACGGTAAGGGCAACGGCTACGGGCTACCAGCTATGCATGTCACAGGGAATGGGGTGTCTCTCGGGTGTTGGGCTGACGAACCAGGTTCGGAGGCATGGAAGGATGCTTTCGATGCGTACAGGCTCGAGTTCCTGCGCGACTGGTGCGACGTGGATAGATGGACGCGCTAATGATTACGCTCACTTACGAAGACAACAGATACGCGTGCGCATCGCGGGACGACGGTACGTACTTAGAGTGGCTGGTGGTGCGAGAGCGCTGCGAGCTAGTTGGGCGTCATGGTCAGAATAACTGGCACGTGGCCGGGTGCAACCGCGGCGACGGCGACAGCAGACTGACGGTGGAGGATGACGCATGAAGTTTCTTACAGGGGCCGAGTACGCCTACAGCGAGCGGTCAAACTACGAATCCATGCCATGGGACGATACGTTCTCCACTGGAAGTGGCTCCGTTGGTTCGGCGCTTGGCGACAGTGTGCATCCGATGTTCCTACCGATGGACACCATGCGCGTCCAGTTGGGGCGGCCGCTTGGGACGTCGTTGTTCGAGATAGACGCAGACGGTTACGGCATCAGCCAACTACCTGCTGGCATTTATCCGTCGTATTGACATAACGACGTAATGATGTAATATGTTACTATCAATCGCCGGATGGTCCGGCGATCAACCGAGGAGAGCGCACCATGGCAAGCAAAATCAACCGTCAGACGTTTGAAGTGGCGGACGTGAACGACCATATCCCCACCAAGGACAACCCGATCGTGCATGGCGAGGTGATCCTCGTCGTCGAAGGCGGCTGGGTGTTCCAAGGCTACGCCACCGAAATCGACGACCGAGTGATCCTCACCGACTCGTGCACCATTATCAAGTGGGGCACCGATGCCGGCCTGGAGCAGCTGGGCGGCGAAGGTCCGCGCGAGTCGACCACGCTGGGCGTGCGCACGCCGCTGCGCATGGTGCCGCGCGACAAGGTGACCTTCGCGGTCTACTGCGACGCGAAGACGTGGGCGCGCTGAGTTACAGACTCTGTAACTACCATGGCCGCCCGCAAGCACATCCGCGATATTGCAGCCCTTGCCAAGCGTGAGGGCTTCGATCGGGTCGACGCAACGCCGACGAACAAGAGTCATGTTCGCATGGTTATGGCGCTCCGCGATGGGCGCAGCACCGTGATGATCGTGAGCCCTAACACGGCGTCCGCCGAGAACTACTACAACATTCGCAGTACGATCCGAAAACTGTACCGCGACCTGACAGGAGCCAACGATGTTCCATCCCATTCTCAGTGACAACGCCGGCCACGCGTTCGCGCTTCTGGCCAGCCTGCGCGCCGGTTCACCGCCGGACCGCGTCGCCGCCCAGCTTGTTGACGCGCTGGACACGGCGGCGAAAGACACTCGCCACTACCAGGCAGCTGAACCGTCGCAGCATCCGCGGACGTGGGCGGCGGCGCTTCTGATCGCAGTCGACGAGCTGCCCGAACCGCAGCGCCAGCATGTGCTGGCCAACACCCAGGTCTACGTCGACGCATGGCGACCGCTGGCCCAGCTGCACGTGTCGCCTGCACCCGCCGTGACGGAGCCCGCTGCACCGGCCGCGCCCGCGCCGCAGGCAGCCGCCCTGATCGACGCGGCGGATGTCCTGCTGGGTGGTAGCCCTGCGAAAACCGTCGCCGCGCAGGACGCTCCTGGCACGCTTATGGGCGGCGAGACGATAGCGGCGACCACGACCGAGCCGCTGCGCCTGACGAGTTCGTCGTCGGGCCTTACCGCAGAGCGTCTTCCGGTCATCGACGTCGAGACCCCGGTGGGTCGCGCCAAGCGGTCGCCGTTCAGCGTCGAGGCAGACCCCGTGGCGTTCAAGGGTCGTCGTCCGAAATGGCTGGACGATCTGCTGGTGCAGGCGCCGCTGCTGCTGGTCACGCAGCCCAACGAGCTAATCGGCAACGGCAGCCGCGGTCCGGCGCGCGCTGCGTCCGCGCTGGCCCTTGTGCGCCTGGTGCGATCCGTCCTGTTCGACGTGCCCGGCGACTTGACGGTCGAGGAAGTGAACGCGTGGCTGGACGCATGGGACGCTGCGGCGATCGAAAGTCCGCTGGGGCCGGCGATCGACAACTTCGCCCAGGCGCTGTTCGCTGCTATCCCGAAGCCCGAGTAACAGCTTGTTGACACAAGCTGTTACTGTAGTAAGATAGTACAACGGTCGGGAAATCCCGGCCGTTGTTCATTTACAGACTCTGTAACCCACAGGAGCACGCACCATGAAGAAGATGAAAGCAGGTCGCATCCCGTTCGCCGTTGACGCCTTCCGTAAGGCTCGCCGAGTGGCTGGGTTCTTTGGCGTACCGGGCAGCGGCAAGACGGCGCTGGTCCGCGAGGGTGCCGAGCAGATCAGCCGCCGCCTGAGTGCGCCGGTCGTGGTCGAGGAGCTGCACCTGGCCAGCATGTCGGAAGTGGACGTGCGCGGCTTCCTGATCCCCGAAGGCAACCATTCGCGGTTCACCAAGCCGCCGTTTTGGGAAGCGGTCGAGAGTTCGCCGAACGGTATCCTGTTCCTGGACGAGTTCCCGCAGGCGCCGCATGAAGTGCAGAAGGCTGTCGCACCGCTGCTGCTGGACCGCCGCGTGGGCAACCACACGCTGCCGGATGGCTGGAGTGTCGTGGTCGCGGGCAACCGTCTCGAGGACAATGCCGGCGCGAACTCGCTGCTGTCGCACATCCTCAACCGCATCGCCTACATCGAAATCGAACCCGACCCTGCAGCGTGGCTGGCCTGGGCGTTCAAGGCCGGCATCGACCCGACGCTGGTAGCGTTCGCCAAGCTGCGGCCGGGCACCGTGTTCGACGATAAGCCGCCGGTCGACGACGCGCCGTGGTGCTCGGGCCGCAGCCTGCATGCGCTGAGTGACCTGGGCACCGCTGTTGGCGGCCTGCGCGACCTGCTGATGACGAGCGAGGACAACCGCGCTATGGCGCAGGGGCTTGTCGGGCAGGCCGCCGTACACGAGCTGGTGAGCATGATTGCCACGGCGGACAAGCTGCCGGACTTCGATGCGATCATGAAGAACCCCGACACCGTGAAGCTGCCCGATACGCTGGACGGGAAGTACCTGGCCGTGACACTGGTGGCACTGCGCGCGGCCAGCCACACCGACAGCTCGGACGAGGCACTGCGTCGCAACGACGAGGAACTGCGCAAGGCTGCTGCGTACCTGCAGCGGTACGAGTTCAACCTGACGCTGGTGGGGATCATGGGTCTGCTGCAACGTCGCCCGGCCGTAAGCAAACACGTCACGCAGTGGATCGTGAAGAACCAGAAGCTGTTCGGCGAATACCGGATGTTCATGTGATGGACGCGTTCAAGCTGTTCTTCACAACGATCGCCACCGAGTGGCGCGCGGGCGGCAAGATACTTTCCGCCGTGAGCGGTTTCTGGCGGTTTCGGTTTCTCGTGACGGTCGGCACGTATGGGTACACGACGTACCTGTGGTGCGTACTGCACGGGGTCGACGCATGGGTGGCACTCGTCGCCAACATGTTCGCCTACGAAATGTCGGTGCGCATGCTGCTGACGTCCGGCTATGCCGTGCAACGAGCCGACTACCAAGCCGCAGTCGCACGGCTGCGGGCTCGCCTGGAACAAGACACAGGAGACGACGATGGCCAGTGAAATGCTCGACAAGGCGGTGACGAAGCTACTGCTTCGCTCGCCGTTCTTCGGGTCGCTGCTGCTCAAGCTGCCGATCCGCGAAGTGGACACGATACCGACGGCTGCCATTAGCCGGTTGGAGTTGATTGTCAATCCGGTGTGGTTCGCCGATCTGCCCGCGTCGCAGCAGGTTCACTTGCTGGCACACGAAGTGGGCCACGAAGTGCTGCAGCACCTGACGCGTAGCCAGAAGTACATCGACAACAACACCAGCCCCGACGGCGAACCGCTGAACCGCGACCTGTGGAACCAGGCGATCGACTACATCGTCAACCAGATGCTGGTCGACGAGCGCGTCGGCGATCCGATCCCTGGCGGCTGTTACTGGCCGGGCGGTCTCGACCTAGACAAGCACTCGCCCGAGTCGATCTACGTCGAACTCAAGCAGAAGGCAAAGGACGGCAGCGGCGGCGGCGGAAACAAAGGCAAGCCGCTGGATGAACATGACTTCTCGGCGCCCCCCGAGCCGTCGCCGGACAACCCTGAGCCGTGCCCGATCAACCCCACAGCCATCGCTGCGGCAGCCGGCGCGGCGCGTGTCATGGGCAAGCGCGTGCCCGACGTGGTGACGCGGTTGCTGGGTGAGCTGTCGCGGCCGAAGTACAACCCGTGGCGCATGCTGCGGTCGGCGATCAACAGCGCTCGCGGCAACCCGAGCGGCCAGTCGTGGCGCCGTCTCAACCGCCGCATGATCGTCCGCGGCATCGGCATGCCGTCGACAACGCGGCAGGGACCGGACACCGTAGGCGTCATCATTGACGTGTCCGGTTCGATCGGCGACGACATACTACAGCTGTTCTTTTCGCACCTGGCAGCGATCCTTGACGCGGTGCGACCGCAGCTCGTGATCGTGTATTGGGTCGACAGTGACGTGCGCCGCGTCGACAAGGTTCGCCACGTCGGCGATCTGAAGCTACTGCGGAAGAAAGGTGCGCCGGGTGGCGGCGGCACGGATATGACGCAAGGCGTCATGGCTGCCGCGAAGGACCGCTGCGACTCGATTGTCTGCCTCACGGACGGCTATACGCCGTTCGGCACTGCAACGCTCGTCGGTTCGCACCAGCAGATGGTGTGGGCCATCACCAGTGACATTCACGCGCCGTGGGGTACCACGGTGCAGCTCAGGAGCTGACCATGGACACCGTTGATCTTCACAGCGATAGCGTGCTGGTGTACGTCACCGCGTCGGTCTGGACCGCACGGCGGCTCGACAAGAAAGCCAGTCGTACGCTCAACCGCGACGCCGGCGCTTCGCAGGCCGCAGCTCGCGTGCACAAGAACCTGCTGGCCGACGCTGACCAGCAGCTCAAGAACATCCTGGCCAAGGTGCAGGCTGCGCGCCGGCTCGTCGATGACAACACGCTGCCATGGGACGACGTCGGCTACCGCATCTGCAGCAACGCCCGCGTGCTGAAGCTGGCCGCGGAGTTCGACGAGGTGCGTCAGCAGTTCGCCAACGAAGTCAACCATCTGCTGACGATCTACCCAGCGCTGCGCGAGGACGGCATGCGTGCGCTGGGCGATCTGGCTACGCCCGAGGACTACCCGGACGTGCTGACGCTTCGCGACAAGTTCCGACTGCGGCTGTCGATAACGCCCTGTGCATCGACGTTCGTCACGGCCGTACGTCGCGGCATCACGGACGAGCAGACGGCGCTACTCGAGCGCCACTACCAGGCCCGCGTGCGCGGACAGCAGGAAGCCGCGCTGACGGCGGCGTGGCAACGACTCAAGGACGACGCGGAGCTCTTGGCGTCACGGCTCGCCGTCGGATCGGACGGCAAGCGCGAGCACCGCCTGCGTGACGCTACGGTGGAGAACCTGCGCGATACGGCGCGGACTCTGAAAGAACTAAACGTGTTCAAGTCAGAGGCGCTTGACACGCTGTGCGGTGAAGTGGAGACTATGCTTCACGGCGTCACGGTGGACACGTTGCGCAGCAGCGACACCGCGGCCGAGAAGACTCGCCTGGAGGCCGAGGCATTGGTTGACAAACTGGCCGCGATGTTTGGGTGAGGTGAGCCGTGGGTGCGCAACGACCATACCCGCCAGGACTGCCTAACCTGAAACACGCGGTACCGAGCGTGTCCGAAGATCCAGGGGGCAGTTTTTGGTGCCTGTGCTGGAATGCGCACAACACACTGTATACCAGCGGTAGCGCGCATCCTATTCAGTTCACAAACGGAACCATCGACGTGACACCAGCTACGCGACAGATCAACGAGGAAACGCTCAGAGGCGTGCGCGCAGTGGCGCCACGCCTCTTTGCGCGTTACGGGCTTGACAGCTCCACCTTGATGCTAATGACCACCGAAGCGCTCACCGAGCTTCGGAACAAACAAGGGCAGCCAGACTACGTCGAGCTGGAGTTCATTACGCTGATCCGCCGGTTCTTCCCTACGGAGCAGTGGTTGCCGGCGTACAGCGACGCGTGCGGCGACGGAGTATTTACAGACTCTGTAAAAACAAAATAGCGCGCACCTTGCAAGATGCCGCGTCGGCGTGTAGGGTTGACGCTGTTCGTTTCTTTCACTAACGGGAGTTCATCATGGCGAGCACGAAGTACGGCAAGCTCACCGTGCGCAAGACGTACCGGATCAACGGCATCCAGTTCTCGGACGTCGTTTGCGACTGCGGTGCGGAGCGATCGGTAGCGCACTACCGGCTGACATCCGGGCAGCTCAAGTCCTGCGGCGCACGCGCCTGTCGCCAGAAGCCCCTGACCAAGGCTCAGATCGCGGCAACCCGCAGCAAGAATCTTCGCCGACCGACGCTTCCGTGGACCACGATCGAGAAGGTCGTCCGCGAGCACGAGCGCGGCAAGATGACGGTCTCGGCCATCGCCGAGAAGTTCAACGTCGGCGTGTCCACTGTCGTGAAATACGTGCGCATCGCCCGCGTGTTCGGGTCGGTGGCTAAGTACCAGGCACACGTCGAAGCCCACTTCAACCAGGAGTAACGCAATATGCATTCGCGCATCTTCATCGTTCGTACGCCGGTCGGCGCCACTGCTGAGAACGGCGGCACGCTTGTGCTGGCTGCCGACGACGTCCGCATCGGGCACGCCTTGGAACTGATCGGCTACCCCGAGCAAGCTGACTCAGTGGGCGGCCCGTTGACGGCCCGGAAGGAATTCCTGCTGGCCGCGTTCGCGCCCGGTGCCTGGGTGACCTGCGAGGAAACTACGCAGGAAGCTATCGACAAGGCAAACGCTGAGGCTGGCAAGCCGAAGCTGATCACCCCGTCGGTGAGCGATATCAACAAGCACGGCAAAGGCCACTGACATGTCCTACAAGCCCGGCGATTACGAGAAGTACCACGCAAGCGCGCGGGCGAAGAAAGAGCGCGCGGCGCGCAACAAGGCGCGCCGCGACGCCGAGGCCAAGGGTCAGGTGCGCAAGGGCGACGGAAGGGAGGTCGACCACAAGGACGGCAACCCGCTCAACAACGCACCGTCGAACCGTCGTGTGGTTTCGCGCCACACGAACCGCGTTAAGCAGTAGGGAGTTCACCATGGTGTTCGTCACGCTGCTATGCGTAGCGGCGGTTATCCTCATCGCGTTTGTTTCCTATGTCGTCGTCGCTACCCAACGCGACGACGATTTTGATGATAAGTCCGACGCGCCCACGCCGCTGCGCCGTCGCAAATTCCGCGATCGCTACCCGGACGATGACGGTCTGTACTGATGATTACCTTCGACTTCGAGACGTACTACGACAGTCAGTTCTCGCTGTCCAAACTGACTTACGAGGAGTACATCCGCGACCCGCGTTTCGAGGTCATCCTCGTTTCGCTGCAAGTCGACGACGGCGAGCCGGTTTGGTTCTCAGGTGACTACGCGGCGACGCGCGAGTGGCTGCGCCAGTTCCCCTGGGAGCAGCATGCTGCATGCGCGCACAACAACGCGTTCGACGCTGCCATCCTGATCCAGCACTACGGCATCGTACCCAAGATGCTGGTGTGTACACAGTCGATGGCGCGCGCGGTGTACGGGCTCACCCATCGACTCAGCCTGGCCAAACTCGGCGAGCAGCTGCTGGGGCTGGTCAAGGGCACCGAGGTGCACAACATGATGGGCCGCACGCGTGCGTCGCTGCAGCCCTACGAAGTCGAGCGGTATGCGGCGTACTGCGTGCAGGACGTCCGTATCTGCCGCGCGCTGTTCAAGCACATGCGCAGCATGCTGCCCGCCGAGGAAATGGCGCTGATCGACTGGACGCTGAAAGTCGGCGCGCACCCCGTTCTGCAGCTGGACCGCGACCTGCTGACGAAGGTGTGCAGCGACGAGATTCGCCGTAAGCAGGAGCTTAGCGACACGCTGGGTTTTGAGATTAACGACCTGCGCAACGACGATAACCTGGCGTACTTGCTGCAGTTGCTGGGTGCGACACCACCGCAGAAAACGGTCAACGGCAAAACGAAGTGGGCCTTCACGAAGCAGGACGTCGAGTTCCTGGAGATGGCCGACGACCCGGACCCACTGGTGCAGACGCTGGTCGAGGCACGACTGGCGGCGAAGTCGACCATCGTGTCGTCGCGCGCCGAGCGGTTGCGCGGTATCGCCATGCGCGGGCCGCTCCCGTTCCCGCTGCTGTACTACGGCGCGATGAATACGGGCCGCTGGTCTGGCGACCAGGCGATCAACCTGCAGAATCTCAACCGCGGATCGCCGCTGCGCGACGCGATTGTTGCACCCCCAGGCTATCTACTATGCGTGGCCGACTTGGCGCAGATCGAGCTGCGCGTGAACATGCACACTGCCGGCCAGGACGACGTGCTCAACGTGCTGCGCCAGGGCAAGGACGCCGACGTCTACGCGCACGCCGCTGCACCGATCTTCGGCTACGCAGTCCACAAGGACACGCACCCGATGGAGCGGTTCGTCGGGAAGGTCACCGAGCTATCAGCCGGCTACGGCTGCGGGCCGGAACGGTTCCGCGCGATGCTACGCACAGCAGCACGGCGCGAGGGCAAGGTGCTCCCCGACGACAGCGAGGCGTTTTGTCAGCGCGTCATCGGTGCATACCGGCAGTCACACGCGGCTGTGGTCAAGCAGTGGTACAACGCGAACGATTGGATTCCTCGGTTGATCGCGGGCGAGTCGGGCGAGCTGATGGGCTGCACCGTCTTGGGTGGTGTGATCTGGCTGCCGAACGGTATGTCGATCCGTTACCCCGAACTGCAGGGCAATAACGGCGAGTACGTCTACAAGCGGCTGTACCACGGATCGGAGTCGTGGCCCCGCATCTACGGGCCGAAGGTCGTGGAGAACGTTGTGCAGGCGCTCTCGCGCATCATCCTGTCGCGCGCGCTGCTGCGGCTGTCGCACCACTACTACATCGCGGGCTCAGTGCACGACGAATTGATCATGCTGGTGCCTGAAACCGCGGACACTGCCGCGGTGAAGCAACACGTTCTATCGGAAATGACGGCGCCCGTCGACTTCTTGCCGGGCATCCCACTGGGCACGTCGGTCGACCTGGGCCGGCGCTACGGAGACTGCAAGTGAAGCTCAACGGCAAAACCTGGTCCTGGTCATACTCGCGCTACACGTCGTTCGAGAACTGCCCGAAGCAATACTTTCACGTCAACGTGGCGAAGGACGTCAGCGATCGCAACGCCTTCAACGAGAAGGGCGAAGACGAGCACAAGATCATCGAGCGGTACCTGCGCTACGGCAACCCGTTGCCGCCCACGCTCGTACCGATGCAGCCCGTGTTCGACAAGATCATGAATACGCCGGGGCTGCGCGGCATCGAGGAAGCCGTGTGCATCACCGACCAATACCAGCCGACCCACTTCAAGGATTGGGAGAACGGCTGGCTGCGTGGGAAGCTCGACTTCACGCTGACCGCCAACGGCGTCACCACGTACATCGACTGGAAAACCGGTAAGTTCCGACCGTCCGACGAGCAGATCCTGTTGATGGCGCTGATGCTGTTCGCGGCGGACCCGAGCGTACACACAGTCAACGGCGCGCTGGTGTTCATCTACCACGGCAAGAGCCACCGCCTGACCGTCACGCGCGATCGTGTCGTCGAAGGGTGGAACCATTTTCTGCCGACGGTGCGCGCCATGATGCAGGCCGAGCAGCAGATGAATTTCCCGGCGCGCCAGGGTCCGCTGTGCGCTTACTGCCCGGTGGCGTCGTGTCCGTTCAACAGCAACCCGAAGTTCAAGGGGTGAACCATGAGCGAGAACTACACGGCGGAGCAGATGGAAGCGGACTTCCGCATGCTAGAAAACTGCGACCACTTCACGACTGGACTGGAGAAGCAAGCCCTAACTAGGCTGCGACAAGCCGCGCAGATGATGCGCGAGGTACAGGCATGTTCCTGCTGTGGTCGTTCAGATGCGCTGGAAACTAAGTGCACTGATTGCGGCGAAATTCAAACCGTTTATACGGTGCGAGACCGCCAGATATCCGATGCCATGTCCACTGGTGGCGTTGCTGGAAGGTCGATGGATAGGAACAAGCGCCAGCCGGTGAAGGTGACGGATGAGGATGTGGAGCGCGCTGTTAGTATGCTTGATGAATACGTGGACGAAAAAGCTGGCGGGAGTGCCGACGCTATGACCATTGCGGATTGGCAGTGTGTTATGCGCGCCGCCCTCGAATCCTTCGCCACGCGCCATGCGGCTGTGCCGGATGTAACTAAGCGCGTAGCCGAGCACATGGCGCGATCAGTGGAGTACATCGAAAAGGTTTATCCGAACGCAAGGCAGCTTGATGCCGGGCCGATCATGCGAAATCTTCGCAGATGGTCGCGCATGCTTGCCGCCGCGCCCGAGGCGACGAAATGAGCGCGATGACTTTGGAGCAGAAAAGGGCTGTTGCCAAAGCGATCCATGAGGGGCTTTATCGCAACGGCACTGTCGTGATGTATAGCGGCGCGTTCGAGCGGATCGTTGAGAACGCCATCGACGCCCACCTCACCGCCCACGCGCAGATGGTGGAGAAGGTGCGGGAGGTGATTGCTGCCATGAAGGCAGGCCGTGAATACCACGCGAAGCACGGCGCCGGAGACTATTACACAGCGTGGATCGACAAACTCGCCGGCGCCATCGGGGGCAATCCATGACACCTGAAGGCAAAGCGAAGGCGCGCTTCCGTACGCAGGTCAAGGCGAAAGCGGCGGCCCTGGGCGCGGAGCTGCACTTGGCGGGCCAAGGCGGCTCGCAGTACGGCACCGCGTCCGTGGACTACACCGGCTGGCTGTTCAAGCCGGGCGTTATGGAATGGCCGCGGCCGTTCGCTGTCGAGGTCAAGCGGTTCGACCGTCCTGAGCGCCTGACTGAGCGCCAGGAGGCTACGCTGCGCCGGTTTGAGCAGACGGGCGCGGCAGGGTTCGAGGTCAAGAGCGAAGACGAGCTGCAGCAGTTCCTTGCCTGGATGCACGCGGTGTGCCTGTGACTGCGAAGCCTGTCATCTACCGTGGTCACATCTTGCTCGGGGACGACCCGCGCATCACGGCACTGATCCCGAACGTGAAGCGTACGCCGAGCGGCGCGCTGCTGGTGCCGCACGGTGTCGAGGAGACACGTCTGCTGCGCAACCTGGGCTACGTGGTCGACTCACCGATCCTGCATGAATACGACTGGGCCAGCAGCGAGCCGTTCGACGCGCAACGCACCACCGCGGCGATGCTGGTGGCTAACCCGCGCTCGTTTGTACTCAACGGCCTGGGCACCGGCAAGACGCGCGCCGCGCTGTACGCATTCGACTATCGTCGGCGCCGCGGTGAAGTGGGGCCGATGCTCGTAGTCGCCCCGCTCAGTACGCTGCGCCCTACGTGGCTGCGCGAAGTCACCATGTTCTTCCCACACCTGCGCGCGGTTGTAGTGCGCGGTACGCCAAAGAAACGCCTGGAGCAGCTGGCCAGCGACGCTGACATATTCATTATCAATCACCACGGCGTAAAGACGATGCTGCCGGACCTGCGCAAGCGCAAGTTCGGGTTCATCGTGCTCGACGAGCTCACCGTCTACAAGAACAAAATGTCCGACCTGTGGAAGGTCACCCAGGCACTCGTGAAGGACGTCGAGTGGGTGACGGGCATGACAGGTACCCCGACGCCGCAAGGACCAACCGACGCATACGCCCAGGTAAAACTGATCAACCCGACCAAGGTTCCGTACAGCTACGGCAATTTCCGCGAGCGCACGTCGGTCAAGATCAATGACTACAAGTGGGTACCGAAGCGTGGATGGCAGGACTCCGTGCAGGAGATTATGCAGCCCAGCGTGCGGTTCACTCGCGACGACTGTTTCGACTTGCCGCCGATCCAGTACATCGACCGCGAGGTGCCTCTCGGACCGAAACAGATCGCCATGTACCACCAGATGGCCAACGAGTCATCGGTGCAGTACGCTAGCGGAGACATCATCGCAGCGAATGAAGCGGACGCTATCAACAAGCTGTTGCAAATAGCGCTCGGTGTGGTGTATGATGCGAAGCATAACCGGGTAATGCTCGATGGCCAGGAACGACTCAACATCCTGGAGGAAGTCATCGAGCAGAGCGCCAGCAAGGTGCTGGTGTTCACGCCGTACAAGTCGACGCTGGACATGCTGTACGCGCATGTATCCAAGCGGTGGAGTTGTGCAGCGGTGTCGGGTGACACCCTGGAAGGCGAACGATCCAGTGTGTTCGGTCAGTTCCAGCTCACGCCCGACCCACACGTCATCGTCGCCCACCCGAAGTGTATGGCGCACGGCCTGACCCTGACCGAAGCATCGACGGTTGTGTGGTTCGGCCCAGTGCCATCGCTGGAGCTCTACGAGCAAGCCAACGCCCGCATCACGCGCAGCGGGCAGCGGCACTCGCAGCTGATCGTCCACTTGATGGGAACGCGCGTGGAGAAAGACATATTCAACCGCCTACGCAACCGCTCCGCCATGCAGGGCGTGCTGCTCGACCTGTTCAAGGAACAGGCTGTCGCCGACATTCTCTAGGAACCTCGCCATGCCCGATATCAGCCCCGACGTCCTGATCGACCGGTACCGCCGGCTCAGGGACAAGATCAAGGAAATCAAGGATCGCCAGAGCGACGAGCTCAAGCCGTACGTGGAAGTGATGGCGCAGCTGGAAGGCGCCGCACTCAAGCTGCTGCAAGAGATGCAAACCGAGTCGCTTCGCACGGCGCACGGTACCATGTTCACCGTGACGCGCACCAACTACTCGCTCACCGACCCGGCCGAGTTCAAGTCGTGGTGCGAGACGCAGGGTCGTACCGACCTGCTCGAAAGCCGCGTTGCCAAGACCGCCATGCAGTCGTATGTTGACGAGACCGGGCAGCTGCCGCCGGGTGTGAAAGTCAGCAGCGACCTCACCGTCAACATCCGCAAGTAACCAGGAGCCGAATCCATGTCACAGCAGCTTGTTGTCCCACAGTCCCTGCAGCTCGCACCGATCTTCGGCACCGCAGCACAGCAAGGCAACGATGATCTGACCCAGGGTCTGAGCGGCAATTTTGCCGTGGTGTCGATCAAGGGTAAGTGCTTCAAGATCAAGCACGGCGGTACGGAGAAGCCGCTCACTGTCGTGCACGAAGGCATGACGTACGCCGCGCCATTCTTCGACGTGGTGATGCTTTCGTCGAACCCGAACTTCAGCAAGACGTACTACGAAGGTACGTACGCAGAAGGTTCCGACGATGCGCCGTCGTGCTCGAGCGAGGATGGCATTGCACCGGCACCGGGTGTCCCGCGCCCGCAGTCGACCCTGTGCGCCACCTGCCCCAAGAACGTGTTTGGCTCCAAGATCAGCGACAACGGCGCCAAGGGCAAGGCATGCCAGGACAGCCGCAAGGTGGCCGTCGTGCCCGCCGGCGACATCGCTAATGAGCAGTGGGGCGGTCCCATGCTGCTGCGCATCCCGCCGGCGTCCCTTGGGCCGTTGGCCGACTTCGCGCGCCAGCTGCAGGCGCAGGGTATCCCGTACTACGCCGTGGTCATCCGTATCGTGTTCGATACCACCGTGGCGTTCCCGAAGCTCGCTTTCCAGGTACTCCGCGGGTTGACCCAGGAGGAGGGCACGCAGGTCATGGCGTGGCGCGAGAGCGCAACGGTCAAGACCGTGCTGGGCCACGACGCCCCGCGGGCGCAGCTCCCCGCTCCGGCAGCGGCACTTCCGGCGCAGCAGCCTGCCCCGGTAGCGGCAGCTGCTGCGCAGCCTGCACCGCTGCCGGCCGCTGCGTCGCTGCCGGCGTCCCATCCTGCTCCGCTGCCGGCCGCTGTGGCTCCGCAGCCTGCTCCGCTGCCGGCCGCTGTGGCTCCGCAGCCTGCGCCGCTGCCGGCCGCTGCACCGATCCAGGCGGCGCCGCTTCAACCCGCGCCGCTGCCTTCCGCTGCGCCGCTGCATCCGGCACCGGCCGCGGTCGTACCGCTGCAACCTGCACCGCTGCCAGCCGCCCCGTCGCCGTTGCCGACGCAGGCGGCTCCGACCGCCGCTGCACCGACGCAGGCAACTCCGCCGGTCCCCGCTGCGACGCCCGGCCTGCTGAGCGAAATCGACTCGCTGCTGGGTAGCTGATCCGTCCACTGTCAGGGGTGGGGACCCGGTCTCACGACGGGTCCCTGGGTTTCACAGTGGCCGGGGCTACCATGTCCGTCGAATCGTTCCTCGCACAAGTCCTGCCTGCCGTAGGTCACCGGTTTCTCGTCTCGCTGAGCAGCGCGGGCGGAGCGCCGTGGTCCGACGCGTTCATGCCGGGCGACCCCGCAATGCTGCTCGCTGCACAGCGGGCGGCTTCCCTGAATCGTGATGTCTACTTCGGTGTCGGTTCGTACTCGCTGGGCGTCGATGGCGAACCGCACCGCACTATCGAGTGTTCTGCCCTTCACCGCTGTCTACGCGTCGACGTGGACTGTGGCGAGGGTAAGCCCTACCCTGACAAGCGCGCGGGCCTGACGGCCCTGCTGAGCGCGTCCGACGCCCTGCAGCTGCCGCGTCCCACCCTGGTCGACTCCGGCTACGGCATCCACGCCTATTGGCCGTTCACGCTCGACCTGCCCTACAAGACGTGGGCCGTACTCGCTGGGAAGTTCGCCACGGCGATCGCCGCGGTTGGCCTGCAGGTAGACACCACCGCTACCCAAGACCCGGCGCGCATCCTTCGGCTGCCGGGTACGCTCAACCACAAGTACGGCCGGACGTCGCCGGTACGCATCCTGGCGCTGGGCGAACCCGCCGCGCCGATCGTACACGCTCGAGCGGTCGCACCGTACAACGCGTCCCTGCTGCCTGTGCCGACGCGGGGCGCTCGCGGGCCAGGGATCAACGACGACCTCGTGGGCGCGCTGGCCGACCACCCGCCGTACAAGCTACGCGGTGTCCTGTCAGACTGCCCTGGCTTCGCCGGGATGCTGCAGCGCCACGGCGCCGGTGTACGCGAACCGCTGTGGAAAGCGGCGCTGGATGTCGTCGCTGCATCCGCCGAAGAACCGTTGGTCAAGGAACGGGTCGCCATCGCGCTATCGCGCGGGCATGCCTCGTTCTCTGAGCCCGAGTTCGGGCGGAAGTGGGTACAGACGATCGACCAGGGCTACCAACCTGCCACCTGCGCGAAGTTCGCCCAGCTGGGAATGCCCGAATGCAACGGCTGCCCGCATGCCGGGCGGCTGGGCTCTCCGGTCCAGCTTGGCCGCCCGCAGGCCAGCGCACCGGATACCATCGCCGCAACGGCGCCCGTTCCGGTACCGGTACCGACTGCGCAGGGCACGCTGCGGTTTGGCGCGCTCGAAGTGACGCCCGGCCAGTCGCGCGTCGCGGTGATCGACGGACGGCTCGGCCCCTACACGATCAAGGACGGTGTAGTGCATCAGTCGAAAAAGACTGGCCAGAGTGACGACGGCAAACCGATCTGGACGCACGTCGCTATCGGCGCGAACCCAGTCCTGGCCGTCGAGCTCGTCGCAGACCGGCACAACCGCACATCCGTTGCGCTCGTTACTTTTGGTCGATTCCAGGATGGCGAGGTGACTGTCGAGCTCGGACCGACGGAGCAGACCGACAACAAAGCATTCGCCCGCGCGCTGGCGCAAGGCAACGTGCGCATGCGTGCTGAGCACGCGGCGCTGTGGAGGGATGGTGTCATGGTGGAGTTCCTGGCGCAGCTGCAGCGTCTCCAGAAGTCAGGCGTCGTGGTGTCACGTTGTGGCTGGACTGACGACTTCAGTGAGTTCGTGCTCGGCACGGTCAGCTATGCCGACGGGCGCGCACCGACCTACATCCGGCCAACCGGGATGGTGGAAGCCATCGAACCGTACCGCGCGCTCGGCGACGAAACAGTGTGGCGCGACGCGTTCACGACGACGATGGTCGACGGCGATCGCCAGGCCGTCCTCGCCGTGGCGCTGGCAGCGCCGCTGCTCGCGTTCACCGGTGTCGACGGTGTGATGCTCAACGCGTACAGCCCCGAGTCTGGCGTGGGCAAGACGGCGCTGTCCGAGGCATGCCTTTCAATATGGGGTAGCCCACAAGAGCTGCGCCGTGACGCGAAAGACACGTCGAACGCGACATTCAAACTGGCGGCGATCACGGGCAATCTCCCGTTCGTGGTCGACGAGTTCACCAACATCGAAGGTCGGCAACTTTCGGACTTTGTATACACATTGACGCAGGGCCGTGAAAAGCACCGCATGGGCTCCGACGCCCGCCTGCACACCAACACCGCGCGCTGGTGCCTCCCGCTGATCGTTACTTCCAACAACAGCGTCCATGATAAGTTGCTCAAGTACCGGCCCGACGCCGACGCCGAAGCCGCTCGCGTGTTCGAGCTGCGCCTGCACAAGCTCGACGTGGCGCCCGGTGACCTGGCCGCGGCTAAGACCAAGCTGGCTGCGCTGCGCGAGAACTACGGGTTCCTTGGCCCGCGCCTGGCCGAGATTCTGGTGAGCCGTCCCGCCGCGGCCTGGCGCAAGGCCGTCATGGCACGCGTGGAGAAGTGGGATCGCCGCATGAACGCGGGTAGCGCAGACCGGTTCCGGTCTGCGTTGTGCGCCGTTGCGGAGATGGGCGCGCAGCTGGGCCGCATCCTGGGCCTGCCCTTCGACGTCGCCGCGGTGGAGCAGGCGCTGGAAACTCAGTGGGCCGAACAGCGGAAGATCGCAGAGGAGGAACGGATGCCGCCCGATCGCCTGGTCGAGCACTACCTGTTGACCCATATCAACGAGCTAGCCCTGTTTGGCGGTAGCACGGGTGACAGCTTGGTGCGCATGGGCACCGGTACATTCAAGGGTGAAGTCCGTGGCGTCGTTGCTAATGGGAAGTTCACGGCGCAGTCGGTATTGATACCACTGGCTGCGCTCCGCGCCTTCGCCGACGAGCATCATTTCAACTGGACAGCAGCGCGCGACGCGCTGTACCACGGAGATACCAAACGCCACATCGCCAAGATCGGCGACAAGATCACTTTCATGCGTGGCACCGGGTCGACGATGCGGTCGCGCGGTATCGAGCTCTACCCGTCTATCCTTGGCCAGCTGTGCGCCGTACCGGCGACGCCTGACCAGTCCGAGTCCCAATCCGCCGTGTCGTGAGCGCGGCGGCCCCGGTCTGCGAGGGATCGGGTGCGTAGGGGTGGGCCGGGAACGTCGCGAGACGTGCCCGGCCTTTTTATTACCCAGCAGATGCTGCCGCCGGCGTAAACACCGCGGGAGTTGCCACGTCCGTTCCAGGCGCCGTCGCATCGACTGCGGCCGTCGGCGCCGTCGGGACGCTGAGCGGATACAACGCGAGGTTGTACGTGCCACCCACCACGAAGTGGCTGCTGGCGTCGAACGGTTCCAGCGACAGGTGTACGTCGCTGATCTTGCCCTGCGGGTCGCTGAGCCGAACGTTGGTGCGATCGCTCGAGACCGCGCATTCCATGAATACGCACTTCAGTGCGACGTTGAGTGTCATGACGCTGGTCCTCTCACTTGCCGGCCAGCTTCACGCCGTACTTCTTGGCGATCTGCTTGTCGGACTTGTTGTCGGCCTTGTCGGCCTTCTTCACGGCTTTCGCCGCGCCCTTGAAGTCGCCCTTGTCGACGACCTTCTTGCTGCCCTTTTTCATGGTCACTTGCCTCGTTTGCCGTGGTAGTTCTTCTGCCCCGGTGCGGCCTTCGCCTTCCTGGCGATCATGCCGATGACTGCCTGCGGGACACCCTGCGCCTTGAGCTGGGCGGAACGTCCGCCATGGCCCAGTGCGTTGCTCTTGCCCTTGAACGAGCCCGTGGTTTTGATCGGTTCGCGTTTCATGGTTACGGTTCCTGGCTCTTGAGGTAGGCCGTCGTCTTGCTCGGCCGGTTGGCCAGCGCTGACTGCAGGTGGCCGCTGGTGATCTGGAACGGGCCGGGCACGCTGGCATTGAACCGGGCGATCCGCTTCTGCACTTCCGGGTCGTCCGGGTTGCGAGCATACGCCTGTGTGATCCGCTGTGCAGCGGCCTGGATTTCCGCGGCCGTAGAGCGCAGGCGGTCATTCTCGTCGTATGCCTCGTTGACGTGGCTGCTGGGGATACCCAGCGCCTGCGCAGCGACGTCGAGCATCTTCGCCTCGTCGCCCTGCTGGAAGATCGACCGGTTGCCGGTAGGCGAGTTGGTGAGATCCAGCTTCGCCGCCCGGTAGATAAAGCGCGCCCACGCCGGCGCAAACCGTGACGCGGCGTCAGTCGCCCGACCGTCCAGGGCGTCGCCGATCGCGCGCAGCGGTGTATCGACCGCTGGCCCTGCCATCGCGAACAGGTTTGCCTTGACGCGGTCGTAGCCCGAGTCGGTGGGCCGCGTGCCGGCGTACTTGGTGTCGATCAGCTTCGGTATGCCGGACATCTCCGACATGTCGAGGCCCAGCTCGTTGAGCGGCCCGTTCTCGAGGTCGCGCGCGAACCGTTGTCCGTTCCCAGCGCCGAACAGCTTGTCACCCACGCTGGCCCAGAAGTCGTGCATCAGCGTGTCGGAGTCCTTGTAATCGTCGAGGCCAGGGTCCTGCAAGCCCATCGCTACAGCCGCCTTGTGCGTGCCGTACAGCCCCAGCTGGGCGGCAGCATAGATCGGGCCGAGACCTGCCAGGCCGGCGATCGCCGCGTGCGTGGACAGGAGATACCCCAGCGTACGCATGCCTTCCAGCCGTTCCTGGCGCGTCGACCCCTGGAGCGACTTGACGACTTGCTCCGCCAGCAGGTGGTACATGTTCAGTGTCCACAGCTTGAACTTGCCGATCGTCTTGCCGGACACGCCGCGCAGGAACGCCGAGCGGTTCGACATGCGGTAGTTACCCTGGCTCTTGTCCGCGACTTGCTGAGCGAACTCGACCGCCTCACCATGCGACATCCCTGCTTCCTTGCGCCCAGCGCGGTACGCCGCCATCGCTGAGACCACACGGTTCACCGCTTCGATCTGCGAGTTAAACGCCATGGACATGCGCAGCAGGTTGCGCATGTTCTGCCCAGCACCGGACGTCGCCACGTCGCGCAGGTGGTTGTTCCAGTTGAAGTCGAGCACGCCGCGCGAGAAAAGCTCGCGCATCATCGACGCTTCCTCCGGTGTCCGCGCCACGCGCTGCACCAGCGCCTCTTGGCTCTCAGCGGCAGGATCGTACTTCGATGTCGCGCCGGCCATGCGACGCATGCTGTCGACGAACTCCTTGATACCGCGCCGTGTGTAGTACGTACCCAGGCCGTCGTACGCGTCGCGCAGGTAACCGGCGCCACTGCGGACACCGAACTTGCCGGCCAGCAGCGGTAGCGTGGTAATCCACGGCTGCGGTGCCTGGAGCACCAGGTACTTCGGCGATAGGCCCATCGTCGCAATCGTCGAAACGTCCGACAGCGTACCGGCGAGGCGGTTGAGCGGATCGTCCTTGAGCTCGTCCGCGTAGGCCGTGTGCATGCGGTAGAACTCGTTGTAGTCGGTCACCGCGTGGTGGAAGCCGTTGTTGAGGTCAGCCTGCGCCGCTTTTTCCAGCGAGTGCCACTGGTCGTCCAGTTGCTCGCGCGCTTCGAGGCGGCTCACGTGGTAGGCCGACTGCGACATACGCCGCGCCCAGCCCTGCAGCATCGACTTCGAGGCGCCCAGCACGTTCCGATCGCGCAGGTTCGTCTTGAGGAAACTGCCTTCCGTCAGCGAGTGCACGTAGAGGTCCCGCAGCGTCTGCGCTGCATGCGGGCCGATCTGGTGGTTCTCGACCATGGTGTCGATGTTGCGCAGGAACGCCGGCGGCACGGCCTTGTCGTACTGCCATATGTGCGTCTTCTGGCGCACGGGGCTCAGCGGGTCGCCGTTTTCCTTCACGTACTCGTCGAACTCCTGCCCGTAGCCCATGCGCGTCCACGCGTCCTTGAGGTCGGCCATCATCGACTCTCGAGCGTTGCGCGCTTCGGCGAGTGACTTGTGCATCCATACCGCGGGTACCTTCATCCACACCGCGTAGGCGTCCGGCTCATCCTCGTCGGTCTCGAACTTCTTGACGGTGACCTCGGCGTGCGGATTCAGCGCCCGTAGACGGTTACGCTCAGCTTCGGCCATCTCAGCGCTGGAGAACGTACCGTCGGGGTTATCGCCGTGCAGCACGCGCGTCTGCGGGATCACGGACTTGACGATGTAGTTGCCGTCGCGAACCTTCGGCCAGTAGTCGCCCTGCATCATCGCCTTGCGCAGCTGCCCAATACGATCGAGGCCGTCGCTGCGCGCGGCGCTATCCATGGCCAGCTTCTCGAGCTCACCCTGTGCATGGTCCAGCTGCAGCTCGTACAGCCGACGGGTGTAGTCACGCATCGCGGTGTAGAGCCCGTCGACGCCTGCCGTCTTAAGCTGCGCAAACCGCGCCTGGCCACGCTGCCAGGTGGCGTAGTTCGCTGCCTCAACCTGCTTGTCGGGCGAGTGCAAGTGCGTGTTCTCTGGATGCGCCCACGGCTTGTCCAGTGCTACGCCGTGCGTGCTCGCTTCATACATGGCCGCTTGCAGTAGCTGGCGCGCTTCCGGCGAGCGCTTCATCACCTTCTGCACCAGCAGGTCAGCGGGCACCATCAGCTTCGCAGTGCGCGCATCGGCCTTGTCGTAGGCGACACCGATCGCGCGATACCACTCCGCCGAGCGCATGCCCTTCGCGGCAGCCATCTCGCCGAACCAGTTCAGCGGCCGCATCCACAACGCAACCTGCCGCGTCCGCGACGACGTCTGGCTCTCGCGAGCGTTCCGCGTCGCGTCACGAACGCCGGTGAAGTCGCCGGACGCTACACGCCGCGCTGCGTCAACTACGGCCCCAGTAACACCGCGGGCACCCTCGGACACGCCGCGAGCCCGCGCGCGAACCGCGTCAGCCAACGAGACCTCGGGCTCTGGCGGCGGTACGTCGCTGGGCGCCAGTGTGTGCTGGTCGCGTGTCATCGTCGCCTCGACACCGGCGCGATCCATGACGGCATCGGCGACCATGCTGTCCATCATCTGCTGCACTGCGATATGCGGTAGCTTGAACTCGTCGGACAGCTTCGACCACAGTGACTTGAGCACGCGGGCGATCGTCGAGAAGTACCGTTCGACGGCGGAGTGGGGTTTCTCGGCAGTCGTGAACCAGCGGCCCACGTGGTCGGCAAACCACTCCGAGAACGCCGTGGCGTATTCGCGCGTCGTCAGGTTCTCCGGTGCCGCGGCGATATCCGCCTGCCGGGCGGCGCCGACGCGCGACAGCACGGTGTCCTTGAGCGACTTGTCGGCCACCGACAGGAACCACGCCTTGTGGGCGTCGACGATCGCCTTCTGCGTCGCGTCGTCCAGCTGCGGGTAGAGCTGCGTCTCGACGTAGTGACCCATCTCGTGCGCCAGGTCCTGGACCTGCGGCGCGGCCCATGCGCGGCCGGGCGGCGTCTTGATCACGATGACGGCGTGCAGTGTCCCGTTGGCATCTTTGCGGTAACCCATGAAACCGCCAGATGTCTTGAACGCTTCAGGGTTACCGCCGTACTCGCGCAGGTAGTCATCGGACGACATAATCCGAAGTGCGTTGAAAAAGTGCAGCCCGCTGGCGCGCAGCATGTCGACCCAGCGCCCCACAGTCGCCGCGGCGCGCACGATATCGGGGTGCTCTGTGGCCGCCTCGACCATGCCGTTGCGGGAGAACAGGCGCCCCGTGCCGATCTGCGGCGCGCGTTCCTGGGCGCCCACGTGCATCGGACCGTTCGAGCCGGCATCTGCCGGGACGCGATTGGCCGCACCGACATCATGCGGCTCCGGGTACCGACCACCGTTCTCGTAGAACCGGTCGACCATGGCACGCGCGTCGTCGGCCGAGCCCCGCGCCACGTTGCCGCGCAGGCGGTGCAGGTCGAACGCGCCCACCGGCGCGTGGTCGTTCCGCGTGGCGCCGAACTGCTGCATCAGGCGCACGAAGTCGCTGGTATGCGCCGGCGTCTGCGCGGCTTCCTCGCGCTTGGCGATGTCCTGCAGGTGGGCGGCGATACCGTTGCGCGTCTCGTCGGTCAGCTCGGGCTGTCCGTGGGGCGTCGCAGGGATCGGGGCCGTCTCGGTTGGTTCAGCCGGCGCCGGTGCTTCGACGCCGGCTTGCGGTTTTGGGACGGGGGGTTTCTCCTCAGCCACCCGTTGCGCGCGGTCGGCTACGACCTTGGTAGGGGTCGTCACTTCGATCTTGGCGCCGCGCTTGAACTGGTCGCGCAGCTTGGCACGTACGGCGTCGACCTGGGACGGTGTCGTCATCTCCTCGTGGAGCACCTTGCCAGCGCGCGAGACGCGCACGGCCACGGGCGGCTCGCCGCTGTCCACCGCGTCGGCCTTGGCCATGGAGTAGCCCAGCGCGTCCGCCAGCATCGCTTCGGTGATCTTCGGTGCCTTGGTGAACGCCGTGCGCAGCTTCACGTCCTTGGTGAACAACGTCCCTTCCGGGGTGAGCACGCGGAATACGCCGCGTGGGTAGGGACCCGGCACCGTGCGCTCCTGACCGGTCGGTACCCACGCTGCACGCTTCTCGCCCTTGGCCACCGACGACAGCTGCGCCTTGATGTCGGCCACCGGCTCTGGCGCCGTAGCGGCCACACTGCCGACATCGCGCGCCGGCGCCTTGTAGACAGGCGGTACCTTGACGGCGTCGCCGTTGCCCGTGCCGGCAGGCCCGGCAGCTTCCTTGACAGCTGCCTTGACGCGCTTTGCCTCGTCCATGATCGTCGCATCGTCCAGCCCAGGCACCGTGCGCAAGAACGCCATCATCTTCGGATCGGCCTTCGACAGCTCCTTCCGATTGGCTACCGTGTAGAGCGCGCGATCGACGTCACTGGAGAACGCGACCTGGCGCGCACCGTAGCGCGGCTTCGGGTTGCCGTGCTCGCGTCCAAAGCTCGGAAGTGCTGTGTCGTCAGCGGCTACGGGCGCTGGCGCGGCCGCGGCCGCGGCCACCGGACTTGCAGGCGCTGCCGGCGTTTCCGGCATCGGATTGCCGCGCGCCGCCTCAGCCTGGGCCTGCTGCGCAGCCTGCTCAGGCGGGATCGCCGCAGGGATCGGTTGCGGGGCAACACCGTTGGGGCGGTCACCTTGCGGCGCAGCCTCGCTCGGGGGCGCAGCCGGCTCGCCTGCCGGGCCTGCCGCAGGGGCTGCAGGGGCTGCAGGGGCTGCCTGCGTCTCTTTCAGCTGCTGGGCAAGCGTATCCCGCGCCAGGCGCAGCTGCCGGTACTTCACGGACCCGCGGCCCGTCGTGGCCATGGCCTGGGTGATTTCCGCCAGCTTCGCTTGCAACGCTTCGGGCGTCGGAGCTGCCTGTGGTCCCTGCGCCGGTGCGCCTTGCGCGGCTTGCTGTACTTCTGCCGCGCTGGGCGCGGGAGCGTTATTGGGCGCAGCGGTGCCAGTTGCAGCCGCTTCGACGCCTTCCGGGGTGAGCGGCTGCGTTGCCTTGACCGCGGGGTCGGCCGCCGGTGCGGGCGTCTCGGGCGCGGCCTTCGGTGCGCCCACCGAGTCGTTCATGGCGGCCTGGATATCCGACAGGTCTTCCGGGGCACCTGCAGCCGGCGCAGCTTCCGTGTCGAGCACCGACCGTGGAGCGCGGACGCCGTGGCCGGGCGCCAGAAGGCCAAGCAACGCGCCGGCGATGCCTGCCGCCCCTGCACCCCCATTGCCTGTCGACACCGGCGCAGGGAGGCCGGACTGCTGGGCTCCAGCGGCTGACTGAGCCTTGGTCGCTCCTGCGGTCAGCGCGGCGTTCTCGGCACCCGTGAGCGCGGCGCGGCCAACGCGTGCAGCGATGCCGGCACCTTTCACAGTCGGGAGTTTCGCTGCAACGTTGTCGAATGCCTTGGGGAGCAGCCCTGCCATCATCATCGAATACAGGAGACCCGTCGCCGCGCCGGCGGCCGCGCCGCCCTGGCCGGCCATCGACACGAGCTGCGTCCGCGCTTGTGCGTCGGAAAGGCCAGACGATACAAGCTGCTTGTACTGCGGGAGTGCGGCCAGCTTCGCCGGCGGCAGCGTAGCCAGCTGCTGCTGGGCTTCCTCGCGTGCCTGCTGATCACCGCCTTCGGCCATCTGCGCATCCATGCTGCCCTGCGCGGTAGCACCCGTGATCGTGTCAATGATCTGGTTCGTGCGCTGCGCGCTCGCGACACGCTGGGCCGCTGCTCCTGCGTCGCCTGCGCCGCTGAGGATATCCGCGGCCTGGCTGAGCTTCGATGTTGCGCTTCCGCCACGTACGGCCGCACCAGCGCCCGAGAGCGCCGCGGCAACGTCGCTATCGCGCATGGTCTGCGCAGCGACAGCCGCCTTCGAGAGCGCGCCCGCACCCTCCGTCAGGAGCGCCGGGGCCGCAAATGCTGCTAGGCCACCGATTGCGCCCTGGACCTGGCTCGACGTGGACGCATCAGGACCCATGGCGACCTGCTGCGCCGGCGTGTACGTCGGATGCAGCGCGCCCTGTGGCATCGGGATCGCCGGGGCCGGGTGGGCAGCAAGCGTCTGGTCGATCGCTGCGTCCGAAGCGGCGCCGGTGCGCGTCACCTGCGCTACACGGGCAGCGGCGTCGGGGTTGTTGAGTGCACCGGACATGCCCAGCGAATTGATCGTCTGGCCCTGGGCGGCTTGGTTCAGCGCGTGCAGCGCGTTACCGCCCAGGTCTTCGAGCGTCTGCGGGAGATTGTGGACCGACTCCGCCAGTGAGTGCCCGATGTTCTTGGCCAGAGGGTAGGACTGGTTCTGGACCATGAACTGCGCATGCGCGGCGAGCGACGTCGGGTCGATCGGCAGCCAGCCCGCACCAGGAGTCGGCGTCTGCGGCGCTTTCCCACCTGCTTTCGCAACAGCATCCGCTGCCGCGCGCATCGTCTGCGTATCAGCGGCAGGTACGTGGTGGCCAGCGACTACAACGTCGCCCGTCTGCGGGTCCAACCACGCCACCGACGTGTTCTGGTTCTGCGCGGTGGTCTGCGGTCCGTTCGCAGGCGCCTGCGTCGGCGCCGGCGCGCCAGCCGAGAGAAGCTGCTGCATAGCCGATAGCGAAGGGGCGCCCGTACTCTGTGGCGCAGCCGACGCCTGGCTTGCGAACGTCGAAGCGAAGTCGATCGCGTGGGACAACGGCAAGTCAGGCATGGCGCACCTTTTACTTGGGTGCCGACGCAGTCGCCGGCGTGAAGTTCAGTGCCGCCATCGGAGGCGCCGCGGGCGCGGCCGGTGCCGGCGCTGCAGCCGGTGCTGCAGCAGGTGGCACTGTACTGGACGCCGTCATGTGCTGCAGCAACGGCATTGCGCGCAGCAGGTACGACTGCGTCTCCGCCGGTAGCGCCGTCATGTCGAACGGGCGCGACGGTTTGAACTCGGCCCCGCTCTGCGTCTTGTACGGCTTACCGGCCGCCCAGGCTTGCGCCGCAGACGGCCCCATGTTGTAAGCGGCCAGCGTCGCCGCGGTGGCGTTGACGGGGGCGTACGTACCCGAGAACCCGTCGTATAGCTTCGTCGCCACTGCCGTACCGATCACGCGGTTGACGTTCGGGTTGGCGAGTGCCTGGCGCGCGGTTGTCCCCTTGGGCAGCTGCCCCGCTTTGATCAGCTCGTCGACGTAGGGCTGCGCCGTGTCTTCGGTTACCTGCCACTGGCCGTGCGCACCGGCAGGACTCGTCGCGTTCGGGCCGCTATCCTCGAGCTGCGGGATAGCCGCCAAGAGCGGCGCGGGCGGCGCGGTGGTGACACCCTTGACCAGGGTACCCAGCATCGCATGGTCAGCCGGCGACAAGGTAGTGGGGGTCGCGGTGCCACCAGCGGGCGCTGACGATACGGGTGCTCCCATGCCGGGCATCTGCTGGCTGTAAAGATCGAGCGCGCCCTGCTGGCCGAGCTGCAGCTGCGCCTTCGCCATCTTGGCTGCTTCGCCTTCCTTGTAGCTCACGAGTCCCTTGATCACGTCCGTGATCGACGTGCCCGGTGCACCCTTTGCTGCCGTCGGGACCGTGGTCAGCGGCGTGCTGCTGCCTGCCTTGAAGAACTGTACGGTCGGCTGTGTCTGCGCGCCCTGCACGTTGCCGCCAGGGACGAACCGCATCGTACCGGCAGACCCGTCGGCAAACTGCACGGCCGCCTGAAAGCCGCTGGTTGACGTGTTCCCGGACGCACCTGCCTGGCCGCCCAACGGCGCCCATGGGCCGGTGAGCTTCAACCCTGCCTTCGCCAGCGATCCGCGCACGGTCGCCATGGCGCCAGGGTCGCTTTCCATGATGGCACGCGAAAGGAGCCCCATTCCCGAAAGGGTGTCGGCCTTCCCGTAGGTATCCTGCGCCTTCCCGATCGAAGACGTCATCAGGTCCTGCGCCGCCTTCGCATGCTGCATGTAAAGCCCCTGCAGCATCTGCGGTATCTGCGTCGGGTTATTGGCTGCGAACGGCAGCCACTGCTTCGCCGCCTGGGCTGGGATAGACATGGCCTGCCCATCTGCACCGACGAGCGGCTGGTTCGTTGTACCGGCTTTCACCACCACGAACGACTGCGACTGCGGGTCGTACTGGTAGGGATGGTTGGGGTCAGCGCCCTGTGGCAGCAGACCTGGGTACAGCCTCGCCAGCGCCGAGATACTGGACGCTGCCGCCATCGGGTTCGTGTCAATCTGCTGGAGGGCCGTGCCTGCCATATGCGCCGCAGCCACGGACGTACTCTGCAGGTACGACATGGTGCCGCTGGTAAGCGCCGGGACATCACCGACATTCGCGCTTGCTGACGCCACCGCCTGCCCGGCAGCGGTCTGTGCGCCAAGGGTACGTGCCGTCGGGTCCGATGAGTTCGCCAGTGGGTTGTCGTTCTGGATGCCTTGCGTGATCGCACCCTGCTCGTTCGCCGCGCGTGCCGTGTCGAAGTTCCCAGCGAGGCCAGCCGCATTGGCTTGCGACGTATACGCGCTGACTGCCTGTTGGGGCGTCTTGGCGTTCGCCATCTGAAGGGCGGCTCCCTGCTGCGCGTCACTCGCCGCCTGCCCCTGCTGGATACCCAGCGTGTGGAGCATGGTGTCGTCGCCGGTACCCAGCATCGAGCCGGCATCCAATCCCGTCACGGACTGGTACGCCTGCAACACGCGACCGCGGAGCGCCTGTTGGCCGGCCTGCGTCTTTACGTCGTACTTGTTGCCATCGGTACCGGTTACGGTTCCGCTGTTCGCTTCCTGGGCGACCTGGTTCAGTTGCGTCTGCAGTCGATTGGCAGCGATGTGCTGCCGAACCGCCTGCCCTAGGTCGTACGCCTGGCTGATCTGACCGACGTCGATCCGCGGTGGTCCGAAGTTAGCGATGCCTTCCTGTACGTCACCCATGTCAGGCTCCCGGCCGGTGGTACTTTTTCACGAGGTTGTCGAAGAACTCGATCCCCTTGCTAGCAACGACATCCTTTGGGACAACGTACTCGCCGGGTGTCAGCATCGCGTGCACCTTGTCTACTGACTGGTGCGTCGGCACGGGGCCACCCCCGGCCGGCGTCCCAGGCATTGATCCTGGAGTCGTGCCCGGTCCCATCGGGACGGGGCCACCCATTGCGCGCGAAATCGGAAGCGCTTGCTGCTGGTACTGCACGGCTCCAGCGTTGGGGTCGTACATGGGCTCCTGTGTAGGAGCAACCTGGTCGTTGATTGGGTTGAACGGTGTAGACGCCATGCCACGCCCCATGCTGAACAGCGCCTGCGCCTGTTGCGCACGGGTACCCCCAGCAGCTGCGACATGGCTTACCGGCATATGGGCGGCTAGCATCGCACCGGTGTCCGGGTTCACCTGGATGCTGGCAGGGTCTATCGCGACGTTACTGTCGGGGACGACGCCGCCTCCCGCCATCATCGCCAGCGCAGCGATCGAGGCCACGTTGCCGATTTCCGAGGAGGTTGCCTGGTTGTTCATGCTGGCAGCGTTGAGTCCCGCATTGAACTGGGACATCTGCGTGTTGGCCGCGGAACCATACGTGCTGTTGGCACCCGACATCAGGTTCGAGCCGAAGTTCGCCCACTGCATCGGTGAGCCTGTTGCCGAACCATACGTGTTGATGGCATTGGAGAGCATCCCAAGACCCGTGCCGCCCAGCGCCGTCGACGCATTGATCGCACCCAGGGCTCCCGCCTGCCCCGCGCCGGCCGCTCCCACAGCAGAGTTGCCAGCGGCCGTGCCGGTGCCCATAGCTCCGAGCGCCTGTGACGGTAGACCCGAGCCCATGTTGACCGCATTGCCCATCAGCGCCTGCCCCTGCAGCTGCGTCTGGATGCGCGCATTGTTGCCTGCCATCGCCGCGTTGGCTGCGTTCTGCACGCCCATCTGGTTGAGCAGGGACGCCGACTGGACCTGGGATGGATCAACGCCCATGGAACGCAGCCGCTCGTCGGCCGCCGCGCGCGCATTGGCGAACTGCGTATTGACGTCGCCCATGGCCATCGCCGCGTTCTCCGACATGCGCGTCGGGCTGGCGTAGTCCTTGGCGTACTGGACCATCTGGTCCTGCAACGGTTGGAACACGGACTGGTACCGGGCGCGGTCTTGCTGCGCCCAGGTCTGTGCCTGCTGCATGGCGCTTAGCTGGGCGTTGCTTACCTGCTGGGCGGCAGCCTCGATGCCTTTTTGCGTATCGAGCGCCTGCTGCTGCAGGCCGAACGAACGGTCTGCCTGCTGCTGCGCGAACGTCAGCTCCTGGCCGGCGTTCTGCTTCATGAAGTCGAACTGTTGCTGGGACAGGCCGAGATACTGCTGGGCCAGCTGGTACTGCTGGTCGGCGATCTTTACCTGCGCATCACTGATCGGCTGCAGGTTCGGCGGCGGTGGTGCTTTTTGCTTTCCCATAGCGGAACCCTTCGCGTGTCAGCTCGTAGAACAGGTACCCGTCAGCGTCGGTCGTGACCAGTGTCGCCCCGAGCTTCCGCGTCCCGATGATCGAAAGCACGTTGAGATGGTGCACCTGCGAGCTGATCTTGGGGTAGGTTTTCAGCCGTTCGCCGATCAGCCTCACTGCCCGCCGAGTGTAGTGCCTTTCTTCAGGGTGCAATACTACAGCGAAATGCTCCCCGTCAAAGGCCACGTACGACCGCGGACCCACTTGGATAGCGTGGAAGTCCGGGCTTGGGGTATAGACACCATCGCCGCCAAACCCACGGTCGATCGCTGTCAGTATGTCGACCACCTTCTGCTCGGGAGTCATGACCACCTCAGAAGTTCGTCACATCTATGACGACACCATCGACAATATACGTCGGCGTGCCGCCCACAACGGCTGTGCACCCGAACGACGAATAGGTCGTACCTACAGACCCTGAAGACCCGTGTGAGAGTGGGATGCTACCGTTGATGAAACACGATTGCCCGTAGCCCCATGAAAGCGCGGCGCCTGAGAGCCCACCTGATACACCCATCCTGTACTCGTTAGACAGGCGATCGCCTGTCGTCGGATTGACGCTCCCGATGATCTGCTGTCCCCAGTTCGACCGTTGGATCGTTGCGTAGGTGCTGCCACTCGGTACAGAAAGACTTGTACCGTAGCCGTGCGCGTTGTTCGCATCATCGAGCATCTGCTTAACGCGGACAGCGGGGTACAGGGCGTTGAACACGCATTTGCCTGTTGAGTCGTAGAGGACCAGGCCAGGTCCCGATGCAGGCGCAGGCGCTTCGTCGAACACATACACGTTTACGGCACCGCTAAGTACGCTGGCGCCTGCACTCGACGCTGTAGTTTCACTGGCAGCCCCATACAGGTCTATACGCCACGTGTTTGTGCCCGTGTTTGTCACGGTGGAGAACACAGCTCCGTTCACACCAGCTACGCTGGTCGCGACAGCCACGATAGGGTTGACCGCTGTTACAGAAAACGAATAATGCAGCCCTGCCGCCTGCGGGCCGCTAATCGCGGACCACGACGAAGGACCGGGTATGACCTCCTTATGCACCAGCGCAAGGTTGATGCCTCCAAGGCTAACCTGCTCTATGCCGGCGTCGTTATAGACAACGAGCTGCGCATCAGTCATCAGTAGTACCCGTAAAATATGGTCGTGGCACCTCCGCCCGACCATGAAATAGTTCCACCGCTCACTGATATGTTAGGCGTCCCGTTGATCTGAGACGCAGTCGTCGAAAACCAAAATGGCGTGCATCCGGTTGGAATGGTAAATGTTACTGACCCGGAAACGCCAGCGGTTGTGGCGACACTACCTACAATGCGACCGATGCGGTCGGGCGTATCGAAAATCAGGTTGCCCGACGCATCCCATATTTGGAGCCCCTGACCCATTACCAGATACCAAGCCGTACGCGTAATACGTTGTTGGCGTCGTACACGCGCCAGTTACCAGCACTGAATTCGGTTCGCAGCCCAGTACCAGACGACGGCGTTATCGCAAAGTTGTCCGCTACGATGGTCAAGTTCGACACGGTGCCGTTGTTCTGCGCAACGATGCCGGAGACGTAGCCGTTCGCGTTGAGTTGCAGGGTGTATGTCGCATCGACCTTGTTGGTTAGGGTGTTGACGGATGTGGTGAGTGACTGTGTGGCAGAGGCGTTTGCGAGTTCCGCGTTTGTAACTTTTCTGCAGGTAATTTCGCTTAGCCAAATGCTTCCTGTTGTGCTGTTATTAATGAAAAGCAACGAGCCACTTATGGAGTTAGCTGGTGCTGTGATTCGTACCGGCGCCGATACCGCGCCAGTGCTATCTACGTGGAATGCCTCCACGTATGAAATGCTACCGTCGTTAAGGGTAAACGCTATTGACATTGCCGAGTAGGATCCAGATGACAGCGCGGATGCCCAGCAATATGCAGACACGTCGAATTGATCACCGGCGCTCGCGGTGAAAGAATTTCCAGACTCCGAAGTCCCTACTCCATTTAAGTTTGTCACAAGCATGTATTTGTGACCGTTATACGCATTCCCGCTGATGGCCTGCAGTGACCCAGTCCAGTTACCCTTGCTGCCGTCGTCAAACGTACTCTTTTTTACAAGATTTCCGGCGTCCCTCAGCTGAACACTGACTGTAGTAATTGCAGACGAAGTAGCCTGCCCCGTAGCAGGGTCCCACGCACCTTGCACAGGGTCGAACAGCTTATTTCCTGAACTGTCGTAGATCGCGATGCCATAGTCAGACCCCGTATTGCCGATAAGTACGCGCGTACGACCAGTCGAGTCTGTAATCGTCTGTGTCTGGCTGTTGAGATTAACGACGAATCGACCAGCACTATCCTGCAATGTACCCGCCGTGATCGTTCCGAGGTTCGCGCTGATTGCTGAAAGCGACGATACCGATATGGCCGCAGCGTTTACTGCGCCTGCAGATATAGCCCCGGCCGTTACTGAATTGGCGGCGAGCTGGTTAGCGGTAATCGCACCCGCAGCAATCAGCGGCGTCGTTACAGCGCCGGCTGCAATAACGCCTGTGGTCACTGAACCAGCAGCTAGCGCTGCCGTCGTTACAGCGCCTGCAGCTAACGCTGTCGCGGTAATCGCGCCGGCCGTTATCGAACCTGCTGTCACGGAGTTAGCAGTCAAGTCTGCGCCGTCTACCGCACGCGTCCACGTCGAGCTAGCAGATAGATAGCGGTACAGCTTCCCATCCGCCGTGTTTAGCAATGTGAGCGGACCGGTGTAACCCGTCGGGTTAGGTAGCCCGTTGTTGACGGCGACGGGCGCCTGGCCAGTAGCGAACTTCGTAGCGTCTACCGCGCCCGCGGCGAGTGCCTGGTAAGTGACGGCGTTCGCAGCGAGGATAGCCGCAGTGACTGCGCCTGTAGCCAATGCGGGTGTGGTCACTGACGACAGCGCAAGTTGAGACGCAGTAATCGCCTGGTTGGCTATCTGCGTCGTCCCGATCGCACCGTTGATGATTGAAGACCCGGCTACCGACTGCGCGATCAAGTCAGCGCCGTCGACAGACTTCGACCACGTACCGCCGACGTTCCGGTACAGCTTACCGTCCGTGGTGAGCACGACCTGCGCACCAATGGGGTACAGCGCGTCAGGAAGCGCCGGCAGCGAAGACACAACACCGATCGACTGGAGTGCCTGTGCGAACTGAAGCGCCGTAGAGATTGCTGACGGCGCAGGCGCAAGGTTCCCACTCTGGTCAAGGCTCGCCACACCTGCCGCCACCAGATCGTTCTGCGTGATGGCCTGCGCTCCTGACGGCGACGGAACTGCGCCTGTCAGTGTATTGAGCACCTGCGCCGCTAGCTGTACTACCTGTAGCAAGTTAGTAGGGTTCGGCTTCGGTATGGATGGCGTCGGGAGCGCTCGCACACCAGAACGAGGTATGACGACGTTGGTCACAGGACACCCCGCAAGTCGATACCCGTCGGAGCCGCGGCGACACTGTATACCGTCGCTGTGCCGCTCAACGCAATGTTGTAGGTCTTCGCCTTGTAACCCGATGGCAGACGGAACTGATCGTCGGTCGTGATGCCGTAACTGAACCGCTGTACGCCGTCGGCGTCCATCGTCATCGTCAACGTCTGCGTGCTGCTGATATCAGCGCGAACGTGCGCGGCGCCCAGGTTGACCGGTGCGGTAGTCATGTAGTCACCGGATTTCCAGTAGTACGGCAGAAGCGTTGTCGTGTCGCTGTCCCACTGGTTGATCGTGTTCCCCACCAGCAACTGTAGGTACCCAGTAACGTACGACGTACGAACTTGTTTTACATTCGCAATGTTTAGCGGCATCCAGCTCGTCGACGGGTTGCTGGGGTCGAACACGAAACCATTGGCGTTGTTGTAGAACGCGTAGTAGCGTCCCTCGAACTGCGAAGCTACCAGCGTACTCGGGCTGTATGCTGACCACTGGTCCTTAGTGAGCAATGACTGTGTTACCAGCTGCAGTCCGCTGTCGCTGACCGCCATCAGGCCGTCGTACGTCGGAAAGATAACCGACCCTTCCATCGACACGATGCCACGCCGCGACAGGCATGGGATCGGCTGATCTATCTTGGTGAGCGACATCACGCCAGGCTGCGTCCCTTGTATGACGTACGGACGTCCTTTCGTCAGGACAACGATCGTCGATCCATACAATCCAAGACCAACGATGTCGTCTTCGACAGCCAGCTGGTACGCGTCGGGCCATGCATGCGGGTAGTACGGCTCACTGAAGTAAACCGTGCGGCCTACAAAGGCAGCCAGAAAGCCTGCCGGCGACGCTACAAGGCCGTAGAGATTGGCCGGCGGCGTGTTCCACGCTAGTGATGGCAGTTGGTACTGGTTGGCTGCAACGTCGCTAGCCATCCCGTCCGTGTATACGCCAGTCGGCAAGTTATTCAGCGCGAACTGCGCAACTTGATAGAAGTTCACGCCCTGTGTTGTCGTGACAGTACGGTACAGGCGCAGATACTGGAGTGTGGTGTACTGTGCAGCAGGCGCGATGAGCGTGTTGATTCCTGTTACAGTCCAGGTACCGTCGTCGTTACCCGTCACTGTAACAGGCGCGCTAGGAGCAGATTCTTCGCCGTACTGCGATACCAACGTGGCCACGTACACGCGTGTCGTCTCGTACGCAGTTGTACCTCCCGACGTGCCGACCACAAGGTTTGTAAAAGCGGGCGCAGGAACGCCGAGCGCCACAGCAGGCACGTTACCTGCTGCCAAATTCGACCGCGTCGTTATGTATGGGCCACTGCTGTTGGTAAAGTAGAGCCTGTCGAACGCGTCATTGAGTAGCGGCGCACGAACGACGTCCGTGACGTCAGCGAACCCGACGTAGTGCTCCACGCCGTCGCTAGTAACAAAGTCGTAGAAGTCGACGGGGCTCGCCGGCGCTCCTAGCGTATTGAGCGCTTTCAGACCGTAGAACGGCTGCAGCGTGCCGGCGTATAGCTTGCAGTTGTATGCAAGCGCAGCCATACCGTCAGGAAGCGCGCGCGGATCAAGCTTCGGTACCATGCCGCCGAAATTACCGAGCAGGACGACCTGCGCAAGCGCGTTGAGCTCTCGCAGGCTACTCTTGCCGATCTGATAGTTCGGCCCGGTAGTTCCCATGCGTGGCATAGATCAGACTCCGAAGCGAGGACCCCTCACGGTTGCCCAACCCGCACTACCGCCCTGGCGCAGCGTCTCGCGTAGCGCGAGGACACCGTCGCCATAGAGCCGCTGATACAGGACAGCCGACTGGAGGTCAGTGTACGGCTTGTTGGGCTGCAGCATACACTCCGCGATCACGCCACGGGAGATGACGTCGAGGTAGTCGTTGCAGACGTCCGGCATGTTCGTGTTGGTGAGGTCCAGCGTGATCATCTCGTAGACGAGCACCTGGACTGGGTACGCCTGGTCGGGCTGCGGGTAAAGCAGCAGCGTCGACTGCGGGTAATACCTGAATCCACGCGGCGCCGCAGGGTTGGCCAGGAGCGCCATGCGCTGCACAGTGTCTTCGGGCGCTTGGCGAATCTCGTCGTACTGCGTGCCGCCATTAGCGAACTGCGTGTTCACGGCGACTTGCAGGACACCCGCTACTTCGAGCGGAGGCGTATTGGTCGTCGGCGTCAGCGTCAGTATGTTGCTGCTGGTCGAGCAGGTAAACGGAAGCGTCTCGCGAAGTATCGTGCTTTTCCGCAGGAACTGGCGTACTACACGACGTATTTCATGGTCCAGGACGGCCATGCTGACGCCGCGCAAGTACGGCATCGTGAAGTCGTGTAGCGCGCTGAACGGCGTCGCCATTACCCACCCCCGGCCAGCGCTTGTTTGAAGTTCGCGATCAAGCCCAGCGCACGCCCGTCGACAGAGAACTCGTCGTCAGCCAGCTCTGCGCGCCCAGCTACGTAGTCGCAAAACAACGCGAACACCATCTCGTCAATCGGAAACGCCACTGAAGTCAGTGGCGTCACCGTGTTCGAGACTGTCGGTACGCCGGCGGCGTACTGCGTGATGAACAAGTCAGGCCGCAGCCGCCACGTCTCGGCCAACGCGATGTTGTACGCATCGACCAGGCGTGACTGTGGATAGCGGTAGTTGTTCGTATCGGTATCCTGGAGGATGTACCGAGCCTCACGCACTACGTCGTCGAGCGTACGTGCGGTCATGGGTTACTGACCCAAGGTGTGCAGCAGGTTGACCGGTGCCTGCGGCGGCTCCGCTGCAGGTACTGCCAGCGCAGGGGCGATGGGGGGCAGCGGTGCGGGAGCCGCGGGAGCCACCGGCACGGGAGCCGCGGGAGCCACCGGCGCAGGAGCCGCGGGCGCGGAAAGACCCGCGTTCTCCGCAGTGTCGACCGCAACCATGGCGTCCAATGCACCGCCGAGCTCGCCACGCGCGGTCAGGAGTTCCACGACGTAGCGCTTCGCTTCCTCGACGTTGGAGACGCCCATGAACAGGTCCGGGTGGCGATCTTCGTAGCCGGGTACGTTGGTCTGCGCCGGATGGATGGAGCCGTTCTGCTTGGACACGTAGAACGGGTACTTCGCGCGTTCGATCTTCGCGCCCTGCTGTTCGACTGCCATGGTGTGCTCCTCAGAAATGAAAGACCCCCGCACGGGGCGGGGGTCAGTTTACATCCCTGTTTTGTTGCCTGTCGATTAGCTGGACGCGATATATGCCGTCGCGAACGCCTTCGGCAGTACGACCTGACGACCGTAGACCATCAGGCCGCGCATGATGGTCGCGAACGTCAGCTCCGAGCGGATCGTCTCGGTGCGGGTCAGCTGACTGGCGAACGTCAGTGCACGCGGGTGGATGGCGTACATGTAGGTGACGTTCTTGTGGGTGCCGTCCGTCGCCGTCGGCAGCAGGTTCGACACGTAGACCTCGAAGCGGTCCACCATGCCGATCTTGCCGTTGCGGATGATGGACGTCTGGTCACCGGTCAGGCTGGCCTGGCCGAGGTTCGACTGCTTCAGCAGATTCGCCACCCAGGCCGGGATGACCAGCTTGCGGTCGGTCTCGGGGATGTTCTGCTCATCCAGCGTCTGCGCCAGCGACAGGATCGCCTGCAGCACCGATGCAGCCGTGATGACCAGCGGCGCACCGGTGGCACCCAGGTTGATCGTGCCCGAGATACGACCGGCGGTCGCACCCTGGTTCTGCGCATCCGCCGCGCCCTTGATGAAGCTCAGGACGTCCGTATCGACCGCGATCTTGAGCTGTTCGCTCGCGTTCTCGGCCCACGGCGTCATCAGGTTCATCATCGCCTGCGCATCCGCCACGTCGTCCAGGCCGAAGCTCCAGGACAGACCCTGGTCAATGTTCAGGGTGATGGTGCTCGAACCCGGATACTGGATGGTCAACTGCTGACCCATCGAGTACGGGTTGATGTTGATGGTCGGGACCTGATTGATCACGACCTTGTCGCCCTGACCCTTGATCTCGCCTTCGTAGTCGGTCTGCGAAATCATCGGGACCACTGAAGCGTCGTAGAAACGCTCCAGCATCTTCTTGGCCCAAATGGTCGGGATGACGGTACCCGAATAGGCAGGGTACGTGCCGTTCAACGGAAATGCCATGGCTGCTTACCTCGGAGGTTAGGTTGTCTTGATCCTCCCCTCGACAGCAGCCGCCTGGATGTCGCGCTCGGCTTTCGCAAAGTCGGCGTCCGAAATCCGATTCCTGCGCTTGCGTGCGTAGATATCGTCGATTTCAGCCATCGTCCACACCTTGCCCTTGGTAGGCGCGGTGCTCTGTTGCGGTGCCGCTGCTTCACCCGGTGCGACCAATGTCGCGGGGTCGATCCGACCATTCCCCTCGTCGGCACCCGACGGCGCCTCGCTGGACTTAGGCCCGAAATACGTCTCGAAAAAAGTCTTGACGCGGGCGATATCTTGCACCTGCGCCGCTGCAGAAAGCAACTGCCCGCGCTTGTACCCGCTCAGCGGATCAGCCTCGTCGAGCCAGCGAAGGAAGCCAGGGTCCACGTTTTTCTTGTTGAAGTTAGGAATCTCGGACATCACGCGCTGTTCCCACGTCATCTGCGACGTGCGGCCGGCGACAGAGCCTACCTGCTGGAGCTGCTGCTCCAAGGTAGACAACTTCGCTTCCAGCTGCTCGGCTTTCCGCGTCATGGCACGCAACTGCGGCTCCCACTGCTCACGCGCGGCCTTGCGCGCAGCCTCGAGCAAGTCCTCGCCAAACTCGTCCTTTTCCTTGTCGCTGAGCAGCGACACAGGTTCGTCTTGAGGAGCAGCCGTGCGCTGCGCGGCCTGCAGCTCGATCAGCTGGCGCATCGAGTCGATCTGCTGGCGCATCTCGCCAAGCTGTGCCTCGGACCGGTTGAACATGCCCTGTAGGCTGGCGTTGCGCTGGTTGGCTTCGGCGAGCTGCCGCGCCAGTTCTTCGGTATCAGAGCCCTGACGGCCTTCATGGATGCTGACGACACGCGCTCCGTTGTCCTGTGGGGCTCTCGTCTGCGTTGCAGCGGTACTGGGCGGCGTCGGTTCTTGAGACGCGTCGGGCGCCGGCTGTCCGATGGACTTGCTCAAGTCGGCAAGGGCTTGGTCGGCTTCGGCCGCACTGTCGCGCACGCGCTGTGGGATCGGCATGTCAGGACTCCTGGAAGAATTTGAGTAGTTCGCCGAGCTCGTTGGCCCGGCCCTGGATGAAGCGGAACTGCCCTGCTTCGTCGGGCTGCAGCAGCTTGGTCATATGCTCCGCATAACGCCGCTGCAGGTACGTGAGCACCATGCCGAACTCCCGCGAGCCGCGGAGCAGCCGCGTAGCCGCTTTCAGTTCGTCGGGAGTCGGCGCTTCAGTGGACATCAGTAATTCGCGTTGTCCTTGCGCACGATCGTCGGCCCAGTCGCCGGTGTGCCCTTGCCGTGGTTTGAACCGCCACGGTCAATGCGCCCCGACTTTGGGATACCGCCTTGTGACTTGACGTTGTTGTCCGAAGCCATCGGCTTGTTGCCACTCGCGATGACCTTGCCCTTGCCCATCGGTGCTTTGCGGCCCATGTCAGTACCTCACCAGTAGTTGTCGGTCTTGGTGTTGTCCGCCGTGTTCTTGTCGCCAGCACCAGCAGGCGAAATGACCGGTCCCTTGATCTTCGGGTCGAACTGCGGATTGTCTGCCTTGATCTGCTTCGAGCCACCCAGGGGCGCCTTGCGCTTGCCACTGTTGGCCGGAAACGTACCAGCATCTTGCAGGAGAATGCCTTTGCTTGCCATGGTGGCTGCCTCGTCAGGTGGTCGACGGCTGCATCATACCCTGCGCAGGCGCAGGTGGTTGCGGCACTGAAGGAAGGTTGGACGGTTGTGGAGTCTGGTTTGCCTGTGGAGGCATCGGGATAGCCTGCCCAGGAGCGGGCTGCCCTCCAGGAGAGGGTTGCCCACCAGGAGCCGGCGATGCACCGGGCGGCAGTGGCGCGGCCGCTCCGAACTTGGCCGTAGCGGCGGCCGCCCCTGCAAACACCTTGTCTGCGGGCAGCTTCAAGTCGCGGGCAATCTCGCGCAAAATCTCGAAACGTCCGCCAGGACCCGTGAGCTGCATGTCGACTGGATTATCCGTGATCTGCAAGAACTCCAGCCGGCGCTGACGAAGCGCTTCGCGTTCGACGAGCTCTGTCGCACCACGTGCGATGACATTGATGTCGCCGTCGGTCGGAGCATCGGGGTCGAGCAGGGACACGTAGACATTCAGGTCTTCAATCAGCGGAGTGACCACCGTGTTGTCGATACTCGTGACAACCTGCTTCACAGTACGGTTGGCTGCGTTCATGACCATCGAGATACCCGACGCCGAACGTCCCAAGGTCGCAGCACCCGTGACGTCGCCGGACACCAACCGCGGCAGCGACGAGAAGGAGTCAGCCATGTCGAGGAACTTCTCGAACACGGCCAGCAGCTCCTCCGCGTTCGACTCCGGCTGGAAGAACTGCACCGGTACCGACCCGCTGTTCTGTGCACCGTACACGCTGTCGACGAACGGCCACACGCGCCATGGCCACAGCTTGTAGTTGGTGTCGCCATCTTTCATGCGGTCAGCGTTGATACCTACCTGCGGACCCGACGAGATGGCCATGTTGTTGACCAGCGCACGCAGCGTCGCATTGCCTGCAGCCTGGATGTCGTTGATCAGGCCGGGCACGCCAAGGCCGTACAGTGAGCCTGGCACGCGCTCGAGGCTGTCTACGTAGAACGGTTTGGTACCAAGCGGGTGCGGGTTCTTGCGTACACCGATGACCACGTTGGAAATCAGGTACGCCACCACCTGCACGTCCGGCGCGTTAGGCGGCGCATCCTTCGACGACATGCCCCATTCACGCAGCAGCTTGGTACTCACCGCCCCGTGGAACTCGATCATCGAATACGGCCGGTCGACGGCGTGCGACGATGTCCCCCAGTTGTCCGGCTGTCGGTCTTCGAGGTTGGCGCGCTCGGTTTCGATGTACTCGTGCCACTCGCGGTACGTTGCCGGATCGTTGTCCAGCACTTCCTGAATGCGTGCCGTGTTGTAGCTAGGAAGACCTTTCAGCGCCTCGAGGTTGGCACGCGTGACGCGCTGGACGTCGATGACGTAGCCATCCTGGACGTTCCGCGACCAAGGCGCGAAATACACATCGAACGGCGAGCGGCGTGACCACTCAAGGACAGGCTTGCGCTCCAGTGTAGGCTGTCCGTTCTTCCACGCGAGTCGATTGGCATAGCGAACTGTCGGCCCTTTGATGACCGCAAAGGGGAACGTACAGAGGTCCAGGAGGAAGTCCCACAGTGCCTGGTAGAAGCCTCCCTGCTGCAAGAAGTCGTCGAGGTAGTTCTCACGCTCCAGCGCAGCATCCGCGGCCAGCTTCGCCCGTGTGGCGGCGATCTGCTCGCGCACCTGCTCGCGCCGGCGCAGGATAGTCAGCGCATCCACAGTCGTGCCAGCCTGCTGCAGTTCCGCCATCTCCGCCTGCATCTCGGCATTCACTGCGTCCGTCAGGTCCTGCGTATCCAGAGTCGGCTCTGAGGTAGGCGTGAGCGCCCAGGGCCGGTCACTCGCCGTGTAGACCTCCCGCAGCATGGCCGCGATCGTGCGAACTTTGTTCGCCGTGATGCGAGCGTAGATTTCCGATCCACCGAACTGCTTGATGTCTGAAAGCGTCAGCGGGTCGTACTCACCACGTACGGATCGGAGCGCCGCCAGCAAGTCATCATTGATCCCCTCGCGCTGACGGAATGCGCGTGCTTCCTCGTAGCAACCCTTGATGTAACCGACCAGGTTCTGCTCAATGGCATCGTTGGCGGCATTATCCTCCAGCGGATCCGGCGTACCCTGAGCCTGCGATGCGTTCGCAGTCGGATTCAACGCCGTAGGGTGCTGAAGCAGAACGAGTGCCTGTGGCATGCGCGTATCTCCGCTGTGGTGTATCGTCGCCGCAACTTACGAGGTTACCGATGGAAACCACACTGCTCGACACCGGTCTCGACCTTTCCATTATCCAGCACAAACTGCCGCTGCTTGCACGCGATATCGTACTGCAGATCGACAAACCTGCTGCGCTGGCAGTGCACTATGGTCTTTCGGCAGAGCAGTGGGAAGTCCTGCGCAGCCAGCCTCGGTTCCGAGAATTGGTCACCAAGGCGCTTCACGAACTGAAGTCGGTCGACAGCCGGCAGGAGTCGATCAGGGTAAAGGCACTCTACGCCCTGGATATGATCGGCATTACCGAGATGACGAGCCTGGTCGCCAACGAGAACGTCTCGGCCAATAACCGGATCGCCGCTTTTGACTCCTTGTGCGAAATTGCTGGCGTCAACAAGAAAGACCAGAACGCCCTGGCGCCCAGCAGCCAGCCGCTGGTGGTTATCCACTTGGGACCCACCGAGCGCGCTGAAGTCGGCGGTCGTGTCATCGACGGGACAGCCGCATGAAACAGTACACCGCGCCTCCCACCATCTCGCAGTTCATGCGTGCCTTCACGCAGAAACGCGTGTCGATGATGCTTGGTCCCATCGGGTCGGGCAAGACAGTAGGCATGCTGATGACGTTGCTGCAGTGGGGAATGCTGCAGCAGCCTAACCTGGAAGGGATGCGGAAGACACGTTTCGCCGTCGTCCGCAACACTCGCCCCCAGCTTCGCGACTCCGTCATTCGTTCCGTGTTCGACTGGATCGACGTAGGTGACCCACGCGTTGAGTGGCGCGATACGAGCATGACCCTGGCGATTGGGTACCCGATGCCCGACGGCACCAGTATCCGCACCGAGCTGATGTTCCGCGCGCTGGACGACCAGCAGGACGCGGCCAAGCTGCTATCGGTGGAGTACACCGGATTCTGGCTATCAGAGTTCCGCGAGATACCCGTGTCGCTGCTTACCGACGTTCGGTCGCGCGCCGGCCGCTACCCCAACAAGAACGATGGCGGTGCAACGTTCCACGGTGTGATCGGCGAGTCGAACTTCCCAGTCAAGGGGAGCGACTGGTACCGGCTACTGGAAGTGGAGCGCCCCGACTGGCTGCAGCTGTTCAAGCAGCCATCTGCGCTATCCGCACAAGCCGAGAACACGGAGAACCTGCCGCCTACCTACTACCAAGAGCTGATGCAGGGCTCAACGCCCGGCTGGCAGGAAGCGCATATCCTGTGCGAGTACCCCGAAGCCAACGACGGCCAGGCGGTCTTCCGTCGCACATTCGAGCGCGACAGGCATGTGGCCAAGGACCCGCTGCGACCCATCACCGGTATCGCTGGCGGACCACCCATTATTGTCGGCGTCGACCAAGGTCGTTCACCGGGCGCGTTGTTCGGGCAGTTGGACGGTCGTGGCCGCCTCAACGTCTACCACGAGCTCCATGCCAGCAACATCGGCATGCGCCGGTTCGCTGGCGAGTACATCGTGCCGTACATCCAGCAGCACTTCATGACGACACCCGTCATCGTGGTCACTGACCCGGCGGCTGCCCACAAGACGGAAGTCGACGACGAGTCGCCGCTCGACGTGCTCCGAGGTGCGGGCCTGCACGCTATCCCGGCGCCTACCAACCAGATCGACCGGCGCCTGGAAGCCGTGGACCGTCTGCTCACCGCCCACGACGGCATCATCATTGACCCGCGGTGCACCGAGCTGATCGCGGCGTTGTCCTATCGGTACCGCTACAAGACAAAGCCTGACGGGCAGCTGCGCGAGGCGGTACCTGAAAAGCTGCACCCGTGGTCTGACTTGGCCGACGCGTTGCAGTACATCGCCCTGTCTGCCGGCGGCGTCCGCTACGGACGCGTCATGTCCCGGCTGCGGCCCGGTGAGTCACCCGTCAGCGTAGCGCCACCTGTGAGAGCCTGGACATGAAAGACGAACTAGCTGCACGCCGAGCCGCACGCGAACGCAAACAACGTGGTATGCGGTCGGATGATGAACTGACGCTCAGCGTTGACGTGTATGGTGACCCTGACGCTACCGATGGGAACGACT
>JAEHJW020006087.1_pt1 | contig 53772 bp, 67 predicted proteins | sample 9271431 | NCBI WGS metagenome assembly JAEHJW02
GCACAACCGTTATGAACATCCTAGCAAGGTGTGATGACAGATGCAAGTGTTTAAGCTCTCTTGTTCTATGAATGTTTCTATAGGTGCATTCAATAGTTCAATGGTTCAATGTGCTATTGTGGCACAGTTGTTGCTTTGTGTCATGGTTCTATTGCGTTTTTCCTTCTAAGGTTAGCCCTGAGTTAGCCCGTTATTGGTTATGTGACGCAATGTATTGATTGCATTGGTTTATATAGCTTAGACCCACTGACTAACAGTCTCACGGTCTATTTGATTATGGCACAGGTGTTGCTAGGTATAATGGAATGAGTCCAAAGGTGGACGGGTGCGGAGGTGAGGATGCGTCTAAGAATCATTCGCATATGAGGGGTTCGCCCCCTCGTTTAAATATTTCAATTTTCACATCACGTCAACACGCCATATATGACCCATTAACGCCCGTAAAGCACCATACATGACCAGTACCCCTTCCCAACCCGCCAAAAACTCCATGCCCCACGAACACGCTTGCTTTTTTATAAATTTTCCGCTAGAATGACTCGTCAACACTAGAGAAACGGAGGATACAATGAGATGGAAAAAGTAATAGGACGGCATTATGCAAAACCTGCCGTAGTCAAAACTACCGGATGGGAATCCCACTGGGATACAATCTCAGTGGGCGTTTGTCCTGTACTTCCCAATGCCAAGGGCGGACCAAAACTCGGCGCAGCTATAGTTCGTGTATCGGGTCCAAACACAGAAGAGGGCGTCGCAGAGATAAACAGGATAGCGGAACTGGTTGCAAAGAAGTTGGATGACGATGCGTATATGGGACCAAAAAAGTTAAGCACGGATTCTTATTATGTGGGGAACTTATAATGGAACACAAAACCGGCGATGTATTGGAGATAACGAATGACTCGTCAACACTGACCTACGAAACCGGCGACATAGTAGTCGAGCACGGCGATAACATGCCGATGGCGGTAGAATCCGTGAAGGGCGGCATGGTAACATGCAAGTGGTTCCAGAAAGACGCGGAAGGAAAATACATCATGAGATTGACTGGAACATTCTTACCGTCCGACTTGGATATGGTTCACAAGCACGTTAAGATGAACCTTCATAAGGGGCATACTATAGAGTTCATTGCAATCGTGGTGGTGATGGCGATAATCATGTGGATGTCATTTTAATGGACCACGCCATCCTAACCGAACTGCAACACGGCCCCAAGACCCTGGAGGAAATTTGTTTCAGGGTCCACATTAACCAATACGAAGCGTTGCATCTTCTGCAACAGTTGAACATGCGTGGTATAGTGAAGCCTATGCTGTTGGCGACTGGGGAGATATGGTATCTTGCACAGCCCTAAAACCCCGCTCCGACTTGCATAGCACCGCAAGTCCGTGGCAATGGTGGAACTCTACGCACATATCGTTCTTGATTTCTTCCCATAACTTCCACACTCCAAAATCAGGATTCTCAGGTACACAGATGTCGTGCAATAGGATCACGTCTGTGACTTTCGGTTCCCACGTCTCGAAGTCGTGTTTTACCGCTTCGTAGGTGTGCAGGCCGTCTATGTGGAGCAGGCTTATGTCGTCTTGAACAAGGGACGCGGCTGTGTCGAAAGGCATCCTGAGCAAAGCACTGTTGGGATATTGCCTATTCACACCCTGTACCATTTTCCATATACCGGCGTCGTAGAAACCCGCGTGCTCGTCGCCCGTCCAGGTATCTACGCCGTAGGCTTTTCCTCCTCGCATAGTTTCTACGATAGTGAAGTAACTATCGCCAGCGTGTACGCCAAGCTCTACAAATACCTCTGGCTGCAACGTGCGAATGAGCCTTTGCGCAAAGCCTCTGTGCCCCTTCCACGCGGATACGGAGGTTTCGTGTGCTGGTTGGTAGAGGAGGGGGAGTTCAGGGAGCATAAGTAAGTAACTCACTACCCAACTTAATTGACACTATAGCTCCCCAAATAACCAGAAAGTCAATCCAGAAGGTTCCTATTGGTGGTGTCATCAGAGCTACGGCCAACATCGCTATAAAAGCAGCAGCCCATCCAGAAAGTAGTACGAAGCCAGCGGCTCTTGCTAAGATTTTGGTTTTCATTTTAAGTCCTTAAGAGAAACTGGTTAGAAATGGTACTTCGGCGCAATCCACCAAATTTTAAGCCGTATCCACCACGACGGTTTTGTAGGGGTGCTCTTCACTTGTTCTACATCCTCAAAAACATATGGTGGCTCTGGCTCCGGCAGGTACGTCTCCATAAACCTCTCCTGCGCCCGCTTCTCTTCCTGCTCGTAGTCGCGGCCCACGAAGTCTAGGAGGCGAACGTCGTAGTAAGCATCCCCGAAGCCAACTACGTTGCCGTTGAGGTACAGGATTTCTACCAGTTCTACCTCTGGATCATCGTCGTTCTTACTGCGCACAAACCACAGTTCTCCGGTGTTCATTTTGCTAACTCCTCTGAAAAACAACAACAGCAGAAGGAAACGGCGCACTGTTCTTGCTACCACCAAACTTGAGCCGCCCACGAACAAACGTAATTACGCCTTTCATGGCGTAATCATGCCACCAAGCCGTATCTGTGCGAGCGGGAACTAAGCATACGACGGTTGCTCCGTGCAGACTGCTCTCGTAGGCTTTATTCATCCACTTACCTATTTCTCTGCCATAGGGAGGGTTCATCCAGCAAACCCCATGCCATTCTTTGCTTAATCCGTTGTCTTCTGGTGAATAGAACTTGGCACATAGCGCATTTTCAGCAGTGGCGCATACGTCTACATCAAAATGATAGACAGCGTTGTAGTCGTCAAAGAAAGCCTGTGGTGTTGACCACATATCGGTATTACTGGTAAGTAGTCCTTGGTTAATTGGCATTATCGTTTCCCCTAATGAATTAAGTGCCCATTTTAAGTCCGGGCCAGACTACCGCTTCAATCAGGGAAAGGATAGGCCCAACCAGCGGTTGCCGGTGTTACGCACTGACCGGCTTGCGTACTGCTGCACTACGAACCTGTCAAAGCCGCCCAACTCACCGGCACAATGGGCGCAATCGCCTCACTAATTGCGTGCGCGTAGTCCTGAATCTCCACCTGTGCGTGCGGGTCAGAGCGGAGATTGTAAATCCGAGCATACGCCGCTAGGCTGCCCGTTTCAATAAACTCCGTCATCATGGATTGTGGTAGGACAGCACGGGCTTGTTCGGGGCAGACGCCGCGAGCAAGTAACAATTCGTAGCTACGTGCAGCAGCATCCATAGCGTTATCATAAGTAGCTTGTGCAACTAGGCATGTTCCTTTGGGTAACAAACCACCGCTCCCCTGCTTCACATGCTCCGCACGTCCACGCCAAGCGCCGTTAGGATTCCAGAACTCAGGAGGATTGTCAACATATCTTCGCGAAACTTCGTTCCGAATCACGCCCACAGAACTTTTTGTCCACTGCCGAGCCACGAAAATCGGCATAGAAATACGAAACTTGAATTGCACCTGTGCGAATGGTGTCCAGTGCTTGTGCTTGGCTAAGTAGCGAATGAGTTTTTCGTCGTCGGCACATACTTTATGGGATTCTTTCGCCATGCTGACACGGGCCGCGTTTACTACTGCCAGGTCGTCACCCATGTGGGCTAGGAGTTCAATCATTGGGCAGTCTCCTCCGCCGCCAACTTAGCCAGCGTCTCATTTTGATAGTACCCAATCACCGTCCGTTCCTGTACGTCGTATAACTCATACCGGCCCGCATACAGACAGTTTATGGACCACCTGCCGTCGGTTGACGTGCTGTTGCGGACGTTCTTTGGGTTTTGGAGCCATTGTATCATCACGCCTTCTCCTTCTTCTCAACCAAAGTTTCCCGAACAAAGATTTTACCATCGAGAACCGTTAAACTGATATGTGTTGCCTCTATGGGATTCTCGCTAAACGCCTTTCCGTGTGTCTTTCCGCGTCCGGTGATGAACATTTCCAGACACGAAGAATCTTCGGAAAGCATGATTGCTATGCCACCGTCTACTTTGCCGATCACTGCAACACCGCCCGTTCACCTTCGATTTCGTCATTGTCATACCGCCCGATAAAATCCACCTGCCCAATAAGCGCGATGGCATCTGGTTCTGTTCCATATCGTTCCACGAATTCCATAATAGCAAGCATCATGTCCTCCGCAACGAAGATAGTGGCGATGTTGGTGGCCTTGTAGGCCATATGAAATGCGTATAGTGGTGCTTCGTATTCTTCTTGTTCAGGCATGGTGGTTCTCCTTTTTAAGTCGTTCAATTTCCAGTAAAGCGCACTCGTAATGCGATGGCCCCCATTTCCAGCAGCCTTCTCCGTGAGTACCTATGCGTTCGGCACGGTTCTGTTCCCATTGCAACGCTTTGTTCAGTCTTTCGATCTCGGCAAGCAGTAGCGAGAGTTCTTCAGGCATTGGTGGAGTCCTTATTTAGATACCACAACCCTTTATCTGCACGATACTTAACCTGCTTTGCGAGTTCGAGGACGCGTAGAGTGTCCAGCGTATCGTTACCCGCAAAAGCAACAACTTCCAATGTTGTATGCGGCGATTCCGCGAGGTACTTTAGGATTTCTTCTTGGGTGGTCATAAACTTGCTCCTTCTTTGAAAAACCATGCTTTCGCTACATCTGGCGCTTTCTTGGTAAAGTCTTTTATCTCAAACCCGCTTGCGGAAATTGTGTCTGATTCTTCCTTGATGCAGTCTGAAATACATCGCTTCAAGAACTCACCTAGCTTTTCATTGCCAAATTCTCCGTATTCAGCAACCATCTCATCGTACATTTGTTGCATACGATTTTCTGAAAGTACAGAATCAACAAGCGCCTTTAGCGAATTGACACGTTCAATATCCACTGAGGCGAGCACCTTCACTTTACTGGAAGAATGCTTCTCACCTTTGACCTTGAATCTTAATTCAGGAATGGACATACACGTCCACACGACACCTTCTCCTACACCAGAAACACCGAAATATTTGCCGACCGGACATTCGCGCTCAACCTCTTCGGTGATCTGCGTCAACTTCTCAATAGACGCTTCTGGGTTGGAGAAATCAATGTGAATACCGTACTTTGGGAATTGATTGATGCTCCACATATTCATGCTGTTTGCTTCTGGACTGAATCCGTGAATATTTTTCCAATTTCCTTCAGCGTCTTTGTACCCAAACGCAACGAACATCTTTGGAAGCTCAGAAATAGCCACTCCTTTCTGAATACCTTGACCACAGAACTCTCCGTACAGAGTGTGCCCTTCTTCAATTGGTAAGTGCTTTACACGATCCTGCATCCATGCGGCGAAACCATGATTATCATCTCCCACGCAAATGACACGCTTATGAGACAGATAGGTGTATTCGCCGTTCTGTAGCACGATTCCCGCATTGGTTCCATGCAACTTCACGGTGCCGTTGAACGTCAACTCTGGCAGTGGTGTTTCGTTCTTTCGGCAATAATCTCTTACCGACTTGACTACATTCCTGAATTGCTCGATGGATGGGTAGTATTGTACGTCTGCCATTGTCTGTTCTCCGTGTCTCTTAGTCTGTGAATCCATTCTACCAGACACAAAACCTTGCGTCAACACTACCTCACCATGATATACTGTCCCAAACACCTATTGGAGTAAACCATGTCCAACACCACCGAACTCACCATCACCGAGCGCGTCAAGTACGAAACCGCCGCGTTTATCAACTTCTACCTGTCCGTGTTCCCGGATTGGGACTTCCCAGCGCACTTCTTCCCCGTGGTCAAAGCCCTCATGGACCCGCGAGTGGACAAGGTGCAGGTGGAGATCGGCCCTGGTTCTGGTAAAGGGCTTGCCTATGGGACGCCGGTAGTCATGAGCGACGGAAGCACCAAACCTATTGAGAACATATGCGTTGGAGATCGTGTCATGTGTCCTGATGGGATGTCGTCCACGTCTGTTATTGCCGTAGCTCCACAGCCCAAGTTACCGTCGTATTTGATGTACTTTAGCAACCACGCCCCAATAGTATGTAACGGGCCGCACTTATGGAAGATAACGCGGGACGGCATCGACTGGCAGGTTGTTTCTACAGAGTTCTTATACTTTGATGAAGACCCCGACGAACGGCCAATATTCATTCCTGCATACGGCGATTTTGGCCTTGTAGAACTCGTCGGAATGGAGCGCCAGCGAGATCAGGAATCCGTCTGCATTCAAGTAACCCATCCCGACGGTCTATTCGTCGCTGGGGACCATATCGTTACTCATAACAGCCAGATAATCTCCTGTGTCTACCCAACCTTCGCCCTTGGCCGGAACCCCAAATTGTCCATTCTAGGCATCAGCGCCGCCGAGAACTTGGTACAAGGCTTCCAGCAGTCTGGCATGGAGATCATCGAGCAGTCAAAAGCGTTTGCGGAGTTCTTTCCTAATGTGCATCCAGACAAGAAAGCTGGCTGGTCGGTAGGCAACGGCATTTACCTACAGGAGCGAGCGAAAGGGACACCTGACCCGTCGTGGTTCGCTTGTGGTATCGGGAGTAGTTCTTTAGTGGGTAAGCACGCGGACGTTATCTCTATCGACGACGTGCATAACGAGGAAAATACCTCAACCTCCAAGCAGTGCGACTCAGTAACCAAGGTGTATTACAGCACGATTCTAGGACGCGCAAAGCCGTCTGGATGCAAGTTCGTGTTAGCAGGCCGTAGATGGCGCGAGGATGACTTGTACGGGCGCTTAGAGCGTTCTGGCGAGTGGGTGACGATGAAGTTGCCCGTAGAGCGTAAGGGGGCCAAGCAACTCTATTGGGACGTGGTGATGGCTCCCGATGTCGTGAACATCTTCAGCGAGGAGTTTAAGCCGGATTTTCAAGATAAAGAAGGGATGATGCACTACAAAGTGCCCTATGCGATTGACCCCAAGGGGCAAGGATTCTTTTGGCCTGCCATGCCGCAAAAGCGCAAAGAGTTCATGGCCGTGAAGAAAGGCGATCCGGCGACGTTTGAAGCGACGTATCAGTGTAACCCAGGCAATCGGGAAAGTGGCGTGTTTCTGGATTCCGACTTCCGCTATGTAGACGAGATGCCGACGCTCCAACAGTGCTTTGCGGAAGGGGCCACCATCTATCAGTCATGGGACACAGCGACGGGTAGCAGTCCAAAGAGCGATTTTTCCGTGTGCATCACAGCGGCGTTTTTTCCTTGTGAACATTATCATCATAATGAGGATAGGGACTTGTACGGCGAGTGTGACCCGCACATGGACGTGTACATACTGGACGTGTACCGTGAGAATATAGAGTTCGCGGCGTTGTTCTCTGCTGTAAAAACCCAATATCAGAAATGGCGTCCGTCCACTATCGTCATGGAAAAGAAGTCATCTGGTATCAGCATTCTCCAGCTAGCCAGAAACATCGCGCCGATTGAGGAAGTGAACCCCGGTGCAGAAGGCAAACGCGCTCGTGCAACGAACACGGTAGGTACAGGGACAGCATCCGTACAGGGTTGGTTCCGCTTAGGGCGCGTACTCTTTCCCCGTAACGCCCCGTGGCTTGAGGCGTTGACTACCGAACTCAAGGACTTCTCCGGCGACGGCTCCGGCAAAGACGACCAAGTGGATGCACTGGTGTACATCGTTGCTGCTGCTATCCGGTTAGGGGGTGGCGGAGCCATGCTGCCCTCTAACGCGGAGGAACTGGCGAATAGTACGGGCGATAACAACTTCTATCCCGATGACAAGAGCGGTTTGCAAACGGCTCTAGGATCAGTATTCAGTGTAGAATCGGTGCTTGACCCATTTCGCATGACGTGCGGAAAGTGCAAGCACTTGACTCAAACGAGCAAGTGCCGGTTCACCAACAAATCCATGATCAATCTGGACTCTTGCGAGAAATTTGAACCAAGCGCGAAGGACGGATGGGAGTTGATGTTGAACTACTTCGCTGATTAAGCTAAGTTTCCTGCTTCACAGAGGCCAGTTTCACTCAAATGCCTCACAGCACTTGAGCCAGAGCTTTCCTCTCCACGGGCTAAGACCGCTGTTCCCTCGGCCTTTATGTTGACAGAGGCATTATAGTCTCTGTCATGCACAACTCCACACTCTGAACAAGTCCAATTCCTCTCGCTCAGATTCAAGTGGCCTTTGATACAACCGCAATGGGAACAGGTCTTAGAGGATGGAAAGAACCGATCCACTTTAACTAAAGACCTGCCGTACCACTGCGACTTGTACTCCAGTTGCCGGACAAATTCACCCCAGCCAGAATCCATAATGGACTTGGACAAGTGGCGATTGCGCGACAGGTTCTTTACCGCAATGTCCTCGATACAGATCACTTGGTTTTCGTGAACAATACTTGAGGACAATTTGTGCAAAAAGTCTTTTCGTTGATTGGCTACTTTGGCATGGACCTTGGCTACTTTGACTCTGGCCTTTTGCCGATTGTTCGATCCCTTTTGCTTTCGGGACAAATCCCTCTGAGCCTTTGCCAGTTTCTTTTCCGATTGCCGATAGTGTTTGGGCGCTGTTACCTTTTGCCCATCGGACGTTGTGACAAAATCTTTGAGTCCCCAATCCATTCCAATCGACTTATCGGTCTTGGGCTTCTGCGCTACAGAGTCCTCGCATAGAAAGGAAATGAAGTATCGGCCAGAAGGTTCTTTAGACACAGTGACTGATTTGACCTTAGCCCCCCGTGGAATAGTCCTACTCCACTTGATCTTGAGTGGCGAGTCCATCTTGGCTAAGGTGATGGAGTATTTGCCATCGTAGTTGAAGGCGTTGGACAAAAATCGAATGGACTGTTTGTCCCACTTGCTCTTGAACCTTGGATACTTGGCTTTTTTCTTAAAGAAGTTCTGGTACGCCGTATCCGCGTTGCGGAGAGATTGCTGGAGCACAACAATAGAAGGTTCATTGAGAAAGAATAACTCGTCCTTCTGTTTGTCCAGAGTCAAAAGGAAACAAGTTTCTGCAAAAGACACACTCATCTTGTGGTCTTGATAGGCACTCGCCCTCAAGGCTACTGCGCGATTGTACACAAACCGAGCACACCCAAACGACTTCGCCAAAAGTACCTCTTGCTCTGGCGTCGGGTAGAATCGGTACTTGTAGCCTCGGTATATGTCCATAGAGGTATTGTAACTCTAATTGACTTGTGGGGCAATAGGCCCGTGCGCTATCCATCTCCGCCCTTCAGGGCGGGGTTGTTTACTATAAATCCTCCTAAAAACTAACACAAACCGCAAAAATGCTAATCCCAAACGCCATCAGCAAGTTAAACACGACAAGAATCCGCGCCTGTCTGGCCCGTTCATATCGCTTCTGTGAGATGAACTTGTAAAGAGTGTCAGTGTTCACTTTTGCCATGTACAGGTTGGCTGCGATCAGGAGTATACAGATTGTTAGGTATATCATTATGCTTCTCCTTTTTTGAAAGGAGATAATGAATAATAATCTCCAGGGCATCGCTCCCCAAACAGTTTGTCCATTAGAGTGTCAGAAGAAACGTGGTATCCATAGTAGTAATAATTCGGACCGCCCCATCTGCATGACGGCTTTTTAATTCTCTTTCTTTTGAACCAAATCAGAAATTCTTGGTTACTGTCATCGCTTCCCCATAGAGTAGCTTTAACCAGTACATGATGCTGCTGGCGAGTTCTGATTACTTCACCAAGAGTTCTACGCGAAAATTTACCGTCGTAGCATACCCAACACTTATCTCCTCGTTTCATGGCGTTTCCTCCCAAAAATAGCCCAACTTATCCTGCATCAACGTCAGCCTGCCAATATTTACAGGAACCCGTTCTCGGTGAGCATGTATCTCAGCAAGCCGCTTGTAGAAAGGTGCTGCGGCACGATGGAAATCTTTTTCCAACTCGGCGATCTTTTCGAGAAGATAAGACTCATAGTAGTCTTGATTAGTCATTTCCTTTCTCCACAAAAGCCACACAACCAAAATCGGCGCGGGTGTATAAACCGCCGTTATAGTCCCAGTCATTTTGTGAAAAGGCCAATGACTCGCTAGTTAAACGACACGTAAATTCACCGTCTGTGCCGCACAACCATATTCTCTCAAGTGAGTCATGTAATTGTTCAGCATATCTACACCGCCGTATTTCTTTTGGGCCGCGTTCCAGTGGCTCGCCCCAGTATTTGCAGTTTTTGCAATGACTCATGCGTAGCCCCTTTCCTCGCGATTCATAAGCAACCGTTCCAAATTCTTCCTAACTTCAGCCTCCTCCACATACAACGTGTGCCAGCGTTCGCACTCGCCGCGAAGGTAGGTTAGTTCTTCTTCAAGGACTTCAATGAGTTTGTCGGTGTCGGTGGTCATAGCGCGATCCTCAAAAAGTATCAATTACAGCGGAAAACCGAGAACCAGCGTAGTTAAGCTCATAAAACTTGGCCTGTTTCCTTATCTTGGCCTCAATTTCTTCTGGGGTAGCGACAACGACGTTACAGGTCAACTTGGTTATATCATGCCCGTCCACTATTTCGATTGTTTCCACTACGTTTTCTTCCAGAATCTTGATAGCCATTTCTGTAGCCAAATTAACTATCGCTTGCTTCTTAACATCAAAGCGAGCAACTTCTGGACGTATGATGGTGTGCATGCTGTAGTATTTCATGTCGTAATACTCCTTAACGAGACTCAGCAATACGGTGGCGAATGCCTGCGAGCGTTTCTTGATGCACAAGTGAACCATTCTTCATAACCAACTCCAACATGCCGGAATCACGCATATCTTTTTGCTGATCGAATAATTTTAGTTGCCCATCAATCATCTCTACAGACAGCAGCCCCTTGGCACTTTTCTTGGTTCCGTCGTCAGTCTTGGGATTCTTGAAAATATCACGTCCAACACCGTTCACAACTCCATAGGTGGACTTGATGGCGAAACCGCAGGTGTCTCGCGTCACGTACTGGTACGTGTATGACCCGATGCCAAGCACCACATTGCTGCTGGCAAATCCTGCTTGTTCCAACTTAGACAGAATTTCATCAGCCCGTTGGGGAGTGATGCTGTCACCATAGATGAGTCCGACTTTTGGATTGAGCATCTTGTAACCTTTGTCGTTCACGGTGCCGCCAAATACGTCCCACAATACCTGTATGGAGCCTTTCCGTTCCCACTCAGTTGTGGCCGCGCTATCCCCGCAGATAATCTTGACAGGATCGCCACTATCGGGGCGAAAAACAACTTTACTCATTCCCAAAGTGTCTTCGGTACGATTAAGGATGTCCTCTTTCAGTACTTTCGTGTATTCAGTAAGCACCTTCCAGTAATCCCAAGCATCGCATACAAGGCTCACAATGCCAGCAGGGTAGACTTCCGTAATCAAACGACGGATAAGCGGTACCTCTCCTTCTGGTCCACCCATCGTCATAACCGAATGCTCGGTGGCAGGCACACTTCCACCTATGAACACTCCCTTTCCGTCGTAATAGTGCTCAAGGAAATCCACAGCAGGCAGGTTGTCTGTACCCATCATGCTCGTCAAATGGGCTGCCCCGGTTTTCGCAGCGTCTTGTACGCAACTTAATCCCCGCATACTAAAGTCGTGCGACTGCCAAGGAATAAATTCCTTCGGTGCGCCAGTCTTTTCGGCGTAGTGGTCAAAGATACGGTAGTACAAGTCAGCCGTCGTCGCAGAAGTACTCATCTTCCAGAGTTCTACGCTCAAGTAGGTTTCCAGGAAATTCGTTACCCAGTAAAACTCAGGTTCCGTGTTGTAAATGAGCATTGCGGGTACGCCTGCCGGTACGCGGGTCCCTTCTGGCAAACTCCGCACGTCAATGGGCAACCGCCCGTATTTGTGTAGTTCGCGTATCTTCTGGAAGTCAAACCCAGACGGCCCAACGAACGGTGCCACCCGGCGCATGAACTTTTCTTCAATATCGTTGATGTTTTTATTGAAGAACGACTTGTTCCACAAAGCAACCATTTCCATAAGAACGGATTGCAGGCCGAACCACACGATTTCGTTGGTCTTGAATTTTTCCGGCGCTGCAAAATACTTCATACTGCGCGGAGTGAAGTTGGAATACACCAGTTCGGTGCCTTCCGGGTACTGCGCCATGTGACCGAGCTTGTAACTGTCTGTTGCCAGAATAGGGTCAATATCAAACATTGTTGTTCTCCTGTTTCGTGGTGAAGTCGTTTGCCGCCTGAACAGAGTCAAAAACATCCAGCAAAACCTGTTTCCCTTTGCTGAAGATACCGTGCGTTACGACAAGGTGTAGGCTCTTTACGTTGTACTGTTTTTTGATTGCTTCCGCCAAATTTATAAATGTCCTGCCGCCATCGCATATATCATCCACGATGACCATGTTTTTTTCATCACAGCGGCTATCATAAGTAATTTCCGCACCAGATAGATTTCCAGTAATAACATCCCTAATTTTGCTGGCTTGAATCATCGGCGCACCAAGATACTCAGCGATTTTGCGCGTTTTCTTCTCTGCACCGGCGTCAGGGCTGATGAGAACCGGGTTATGAATATCGTCTACCAAGTGCGCCAATAATTCGTGTTGCTGGATGTTCACAAATTGCCCCGGAGCAAACAACGCCCCAATCACGTCCGAGTGCGCGTCCCACGTCACGATCTCATCAAACTCACCACTGCTCAAAACCCTAGCGACGATTTGAGCGTCAAAAGAATGCCCAACACCAGTGACACGATCTTGTCTGGATGACGGAAAGTAAGGAATTAGCAACCTTACGAACACATCAGGGCGAGCATGACGAACCGCGTTAGCCGTAGACAATGCCACAAAAATGTCGTCATAGCTTCTGAAGTCGCAACGAATGAGGAAAGGGGATTCAATTCTGCTAATGTCCGTCAGCCTTGCTGTGACTTCCCCTGCTGGGAATTTTATTATTTCAGACATTTCTTTCACCTCAACTCATTCAAATCATGACGTGGATCATTCGCCACATTCTTCGCCGCTTGTTCGCAGGTGCTACGCTTGGAAAAATAGAAGATGTTCGTCTTTCCGTAGTTTGAAATGATCTCAACGAGAACACCGTTAGGTCCGCTGTGTGTGCGAAACCCTTCATATCCATACCCTCCGTGCGCCCTGAGATACGCTCGAAGATCAAACGGGCTGATAAATTCAGGAACTCCCGTCTGTTCCGCAGCCTGTACCGATGATTGGCAAGTGTTCGTGGTGCCGTTGTAGATAGTCCAGTCCGTTGCGCTTGCGGCGAGAGGGAACAGAAGTAGTGATGCTGCTAGTGCCAATGTCTTGATGTTCATGGTCATTCTCCGTGGTAATTTGTTGATGTTCATGACTTTGTCTCCATGTCGTCAATCTCCGTCGCTTTCATTTCGCAAAAAGCGCCACATTGTACTTCCGGTTCATCTTTATAACGCCCTGTTCCTTTAGAAAGTTCATCAAGATACACTCGATATTTACCGATTTTTATTAGCTTTACTCCAAGTTCCCTGGAAAATGCAGCCATTTTGTTGAATTGCTCTGGGAAATCGTCCCTGATCTTGTTCCAGTATCCGGCTCCTGTACTTTTTACGCAACCAATGCAGTTATTGTGGTTATATCCGAGTTTGTACATGGTTGGTAGTTCTATCCCATACCGAGCGAGCATTCCTAAAGCGTCTGAATGAGTTAGGCCTTCCTCTACCAAAGGGGCTAATACATGTAGGTCAGCATTACTGTCTAAAAATCGGTCAAATCTGGCTTGTTCTTCTTTGCAATACCCCATGACGTGAATATCGTTAGGTTTCTGAAACTTCTCACGAACTCTCTTTTTGAGTTCTAAAGTGCATGGCGCTCCAGCAATTCCTGAAATATAGCGACGTTTTGAGAATACGCTATATATGGATGACCCATATATTTCACTCGTCGCTTCTTGTACAGGAACACCAAACCATTTCTCACAATCTTTGGTGAATCGCGCATTATCCTCATGCTCCTCATCAACTATACACCGAACTACTACTAAAGGGATCGGTGTATGAAGTGCGCTGTTGGCGGAGATGGTTATCTTAGTCGCTGCAGCACTAGCCGCGCCACAACTGTACCAGCAAATGATCCTGTCTGCCCCGCGTGACTGTAGCTGCTGCAACTCACTTGTCGTTTGCATTCGTCTTGTTCTCCGTGGTTGTACTGTTGGACTCATTGTAGCAAGACTAGATAGGGTTGTCAACACTAAAAGCGCACACCTTGCTTACAGGAGTCTAGCCAGAAGTCGAGATCGCTCTGGAGGTACTTCACAAAATTCCCGCTCTTAATATAATCGGGGCCCTTACCCTGGTATCGCCATGTGCGTAACGTACCCGGTGCGACGCGAATATACTTCTCTGCCTCAGCACTGGTCATCAAGCCTTCTTTGACGGTTGTTCCCATATAACTGCTCCATTAGTGATTGGCGGTAGATGGCAGTGTATCAGACGCGGTTGGTGTAGTCAATCTTCGTACCTTGCGGACTCGCCTCTGTGCTTCCGGTACGCTGCGTTTCGGGCCTCTATGGCTTCTTCTAAAGTAGGAAAGGAACCGAGCCACACTTCTTTATAGTCAATATACATTCTCACTGTCCATCTCTTATTTCTTCTTGTTATATTTTTTATGTTAGTGATTTTTGATTCATTACTATAGTTCCATGTATTTTGTAATTGTGTTATATTTCTAAGGTTGCCCCGTCTGTTGTCAAGTCTATCACCGTTGATGTGATCGGTTACAAGACCCCCTTCTGGCCTAGATATAAACCTGTGCAATAAAACAACTTTCCCATTTATACGCGTTGCTGCGTAACCCTGTGCAGTTGTATGCCAAACGAAACTTTTTACAGAATCGTAATCTATTTTATCAATAATACTGAATTGGTCTTGAGTCAACGGAACCACATAAACTTCTCCGTATCCAAGCAAATACCAAATTATCGGAGTATGATCTCTTTTTGGAGTGTCTATTTTAACTTCAACTATTTGATCTGATTTTCTTACAAAATCACCATAGTACTTTTTTTCTGCTTTTCTCCTTGCGTCTACAGCATCTTCAAAATTTACAAAAGATCCAAGGAAAGTTTCCTTTTTATTTATACTAATGAACGCGTACCATTTCTTACAGGATTTCCTAAAGCGCACTCCCGTCACCGAGGACGTGTTATCTGATCTAATTTTATGATTTATTGCGTTTTCAGTAGAAGTCACAATTCTTAAATTAGACTTTCTGTTATTCAGGCCGTTGCCATCTATGTGATCGACTATATCTCCTTTTTTAGCACCCACAATTAACCTGTGCATAATAGTTGTGCTAAAAGATTTCAAAATCGACTTACCAGTAACAGCGTAGTATCCTTTTTTACATTTATCCCATTTAGCTTGCCATTTGTACTGAGAAAGCCATTCAAAGTCTTCAGCGTCAACGATTGCCACTTGGCCTCTCGTCAGAGGAATCTCCATTGTTTCTGCCATAACCTGTAGTCCTAAATCATCTGTTGTTGATTAAAGTGTACCGCGATGATTGCCCGCTTGTCAAGTGCTTCGTACACTACATCATCGAATTTTGAGGACTACTAGATGGCTGAGTTCAACCCAAATGGCGAAACGAAGGGGCCGGGTATAGGCAAGGCAATGTTTCCTTCTGCTGACGGCGTGCCGTATGATGTAGCTAGTTATGTTGAGATGTTCAAGACGCAAGTTTCCGCGTTTATGAAAGGCGACGGGATAAATGTACCGCCGTCATCACAAAGTTTTTTAACGACCAGTTATATGCCAGACCTTTCAAATTCAGGTCTGTCCTCTTGGGTAGGCATCCCCCCGGAATCCTTGGCAAAGATAGCTTCTGAGAACATTGCTCCTCAGTTAATTATCGGGCAAAGAATCGCCGATGTACTCTCTTATGCCAATCTGTCCAAACACCCTTGGAAGCGTGGATGGCGCATTACTCATAGGCAGGCGGATAAGAGTCCAACTAAAGCGACTCGTAGCGACATAGTTCTCGCTGAAAACTTCATCATGAACTGTAATACTGAATTGACCGGATCGGAAAGGGACAAGCGCGGTTACACTTCATTCCGCCAGTTCCTAGCTATGTTGTCGCGTGATTCTCTCACTTATGACGGGATGGCTGTTTGGACGGATCGAGGGGATGATGGGGCAGTCCAAGCGTTCAAATGTTTGTATGCCGGGAATATTCGCATGGCAATGCCTGGCGGGTACATGAACAATCCTGATATTTGGGCAGCAATGGTAGATCAAACAGGAACGGTTATAACCACATTTACTCGTGAAGAATTAGTTTGGTACGTTCGCAACCCTCGTTCAGAACCTGATACTTATGGTTATGGATTACCTGAATTACAAATAGGCGTAAGGCTCATACAAGCGTTTCAAAATGCATTTGATGTAAATGCTGATCAGTTCGCCAGAAATCATGTACCAAACGGTATGCTACTCCTTAAAGGTGTCGGCTGGGTACAGCGTCAATTAGATATTCTAACTCGTGTGTGGAACAACTTAAAGAGCGGAATCACGAAGCAATGGGCGTTCCCTGCGTTGGTGGTTCCCAAGGATGGTGACTTGTCTATCCTTGATTTAAGTGATATAAAAGGAAAAGACGCTTATTACGAAAACCTTATAAATCTTAGCATGGGAGCATTTTGCACCGTATTCAGGTTCCCGCCACACAGACTAGGCTATCGCATCAGTGGCAAAGGAACAGATACAGAATTGCCCAATCAAACCGCTATGGAGCGAGTAGACGAGGAAGATATAGGCAAAGAAGAATTGCTAGGACACATTGAATTGATGATTAACGAATATCTTTTATCATCGCGCTTTCCTCACTTACAGTTTGAATTCACAGGGAAAAACCCAAAAGAGGACGCCCGCGAGTACGAAGAACGCCAATTAGCCATGACTATGCGCGAACGCCGCGCCAACGTCGGCCTAAGCTCCCTAGAAGACGCTGCCAAAGAGTCCAAAGACGAAGCCATTATTGCGGTTGGCAAAGCAATGGACATGGCCCCGATTGATCCCGGTGTCGCTGGCATATTCCAGGCGCTTATCTCATCCCAAGGGCTGACCGGAAAGGGAATAGGCCCCGAAGGACGCATTGATCCAAAAATCGACCCCGCCGCGTCGGAAGAACATGGCGGTATTAGCGGAGTTCGTAGGGATTCATCGCAAGAGAAGGGGAAGTAATATGAACGTATCCGAATTCAAGGCATTTTTCAAAGGGCTTACCGCTACCGGTGCAGACGGTTCTTTAAGTCCAAAACAGGTAAGCGCGTTGATGAAAGCGGTAGAAGAACTCAAGGAAGAGGCACCTGTTATCGGGCCGTTCATAAATGATCCGCGCTTAATTCCTCCATCCGAGCCACCGATTGTCCCATATAAAGTTACTTGTTAACCCAAAAACCACGGAGAACTGCCATGAAATTATATCCTGATTTTGACAACTTCCTAGTGTCACTAATATTTATCGCTGCCGGATGTATCGTAATGAGCATGGGTGGCATATTTATTTTTATCGGTAGTGTTATCAGCTTCATATTTATTGTCAATGCTGGCTGGTATCTTTACGGATACGGGCGCAAATTGACTGAAACTGTTTTTTCAAACAAATAACCACGGAGACCACACCCATGAACCAAGCCCCCATCATTCTTGCTCATCCCGCTGACAACGAAGGACGCGGAACCTATCGCATTTTGCATCCGTCCTATGCTTACCAGAATCTAGGTTTAGCCAAAGTCCATATTTATACTCAATTCCTGAACGAAGAGAGCTACAAGAGCTTAGCTCCTGACATCGTGGTGCTTTCGGAATCGACGGACTACAAGCAGATCGAGTCCATTAACGATTATCGCAAGTTCAACCGCAAGAATTTTCTGGTGTATGACATCAACGATCTTCTGTTTGACGTGCCGGAAAGCAATATCCATCATTCCAGCATCCCCAAGGACATTGGCGAGCGTATCAAGAAAGCCATCAAGCCCATGGACGCGATCTCCGTCACTACGGAACCGCTGAAAGATGCCATCAAGCGCAAGTATCATTTCAAGGACATTCGCGTTGTGCCGAATATGATTCCTCGGCCTGTATTTGACATGGTCAACCCCATCAAGCAGCCCCACGACAAACCACGCATAGGCTGGGCGGGCGGTATTTCCCATGGTGGAGATACCAGTATTATTCAGCACATTGCCGATCTCTTGGGCAACACGGTAACGTGGGTATTCTTCGGTATGATGCCGGAGGGTATGGGCGGTAGGTCTAACGTGGAGTTCATCCAGCCGGTGCCGATGACGCATTATTACCAGGCGCTTGCGAGCATGGACCTTGATGTAGCGATTGCTCCTCTGGAAGATAACGCTTTCAATATGTGCAAGAGCAACTTAAAGCTCATCGAATACGGCCTCTTGGACGTGCCTGTCATTGCTTCCGATCTATACCCGTACCAGTGCAATTCCGGGGCGCTATTGCTGCCCAACCAAGCCTATCGGTGGGCTGAAGCAATCCGTGACGTTACCAACACTGACGCTGGTGGACTGCGTAGCTGGGTAAAGGACAACTACGTCCTGGATGATCATTCCGTGTCTCGTTTACAGGGATGGTTGCCCAGTGGAGAAAAGCCTTTTGTGCCGGAAGCGGCGCAAGAAAAGCCGTTTCGAGTCATCTCCAGCGACATTCGCTCAATGCCCAAAGGCGCTGATGTGGTACTCCTGCGCGGAGATGCTGCACCACTGAGCGAAAGTCAACTGGAACGGTTGTGCGTGGGTGACGCTACTATGGCGCTGCACAACAATGGCCTGTTCCCTACCCCCGGCAACTTCACGCCGATTGACCCTGCCACGGCGGCGATTATCGACGAGTACGCTATTGAGAATGAGTCCGTTGTCATGCCCACCTTGAACGGCCCCGCCGTCTACATGAGTGCCAAGGCGCTTGCCAAAGTGGGTACTCCGCGACTGGACTACGATACGGAAGAAGCGGCGATCATGGACTGGAGCTTGCGTGCGAAAGACCGAAAGTTCACTTTGATGTGTGCATCAAACGTCTTTGTGGCGAGCAATAAGCCATTCCAGATTACCGACGCTGACAAGAAGCGTTTGGCGTTGCGCTTCCCGAACCTGGATATGACGGCTCCGAAACAGTTGGCCGATAGCATGGAGAATCTGGAATTGCGATTCTACGGCGAACGGTACAAGACGCCGTTGCCGACCCGTGGTGATTATGCGGAATGGGCCAACGTGTTCGATACACCCTTGGTTGAACCATCCTCTGTGTTCAGTGAGGACTTCTGCATGGGCGTCGTCATGCCGATGTACAATACGGAGCCGGACGTGCTCAACGCTGCTGTACAATCGGTGTTGGATCAGGATTACGGCAACTGGAAAATGGTGATTGTTGACGACGGTTCAGACAAGACTGTTGAGTTTCCCGACGATCCCCGTATTGAAGCCATTACCCTTGCGGAGAATAGCGGCATATCCACCGCAAGTAATGCGGCGATTCATGCGCTCTTGAACAAAGGCGTTCACTGGATCACGTTCTTGGATCACGACGACGTTTTATCTCCTATCGCATTCTCGGAAACGGCCAAAGTCGCTCTTGCTCGGCCTGAGATCAACTTCATCTTTGCCGATGAAGATAAGCTCGATGAAAACGGCAATCGCTGCGAGCCGTATTTTAAGCCAGCATTTGACTATGAACGCCTCTTGACGCAGAACTACTTGAGCCATTACACCGCGTACAAGGTTTTCTCTGCGGAAGATTTCCCACGACTTGATTCTACATTCGACGGTGCTCAAGACTACGACTTTGTATTGCGGTATTTAGAGTCGTTTGGCGTGTCTCGCAAAGCTATACACCACATCCCCCGCGTACTGTACCACTGGCGCAAGTCGGTGTCGTCCATGGCGGCCAACCCATTGTCCAAGCCAGAGGCCATTAAACATGGCGTAAGGGCCGTTATCGGGCATATCAAGCGCACTGGTCAGTCTGCGATGGTTGCGTCGCACCCGTTGGCTCCTATGCACCACCGAGTACAGTTTGGTGTACCGGAAGAACAACCGAAAGTTCTTATCGTCATCCCGACGAAAGACCGCGTGGATTTGTTGAAGCCGTGCATTGATAGCATTCTCGGCAAAACGTCCTACAAGAACTACGAGATCGTCGTGGTGGACAATGGTTCCCGTGAACCGGAGACGCGCAAATATCTGAGCAATCCGAAAGGCTTCAAGGTTGTTCGAGATGATTCGCCGTACAACTTCTCGGCACTGAACAATCGCGTTGTGCGGGACTCAGACGCCGAGTTCATTGTGACGCTAAACAACGACACACAGGTCGTCGAAGGCGGTTGGTTGAATCAAATGGTGGGCATGGGCCTGCGTAAAGGTGTCGGTTGTGTCGGAGCCAAGTTGCTTTATCCCGATGGACGTATTCAACATGCGGGGGTGATTCGCAAGAACGGGATGAATCTGCACATTGGCGCAGGACAACCGGCGCAATATACGGGATTGTTCGGTATCAACGTCCTGAATCATGAGTGCTGTGCGGTAACAGCGGCGTGTATGCTGGTTCGCAAGTCCATTTGGGATGAACTCGGCGGACTCGATGAAGAATATCCAGTCTACTTCAACGATGTTGACTTTGGCTATAGGCTCATGAAAGCCGGATATTACAACGCTGTGTGCATGGACGCCGTGCTACTGCACAAGGAATCCGCGTCGTTGGGTAAAGAGCGCACTGTAGAGAAGCAAAAAGCCCTCAACGCTGCGGGAGCCATGCTCAATGCGAAACAACCAGAGGCCGATCCGTATTTGAACCCGCAAATCACCTTGGAAGGCGCACCCGTTTGGCCTGCTCCGTGGGTAAAACCGGAAACTATTGAAAACGTGCTGGTTATCAATGGGAAACCGGAGGATGTGATTGACGCTTTCCGTAGGGGGGCCTCGGTGTTCTCCGCTACTACGGTAGGGGCCATTATGAAGATTGAAAAGCCCGTTATGCAGCACATCAAGTCGTGGGATATGCGGACGGATTTTGAAGTCGCAAAACGCGCTCTCAAACGGTTGGGGATTACGCAAGTCATCGTGCGGAATATTGGCGATGGTATTCTGGAAATGCTGCCGTTTGTCGAGCGCCTTGGGCTACCAGTCTCCTACGAACCAGAAACGCTTGAAGCAGCTTGCCCACGGAACTTTGTGGATTGTGATAAAGACATCATGGAAGCAGCCCAATGCCAGTCGTGTATAGACAATCTCGGTACACCGTTTGGATTCGTGGACATTGACGGTTGGCGGAACGTGTGGGGTCGGTTCCTCATGAACACGTTTAATGATAAGGAGGATGCTGCTAACTTGCTGGGGTATGTTTCATCAAGGGGGTTGGAGTCGTAATCATGATATTCCCACCAACTGAGCATTATGATTATGACGATCTCGAAAGTTGCGATTGTGAGTTATGTACGCGCTTTCGAGAGGCGCGGACTGTTTACCGCGCTCTGGAGGGCGGGTATCTGAACAAAGAGGACCAAGCGAAGAAGATCAAGATGAACTACATCGCTGCCACCAACAAGAGAGACTTATACTGCGAGTTGGCTTTTAGGATGCGTAACGAGAATGACGGCGTGCTTTTTCTCCGTTGGCTCTTTACGCAGATTGTCAAAAGCCCAAAGTCCTCCGGTTGGTGGGCCATCAAGGATTCTACACTTCCCGCCATTCGTTACTTGCAAGAATATCGTACAAAAGTGGCTGGGAAACCTATTATGGAGGTTTTGCTGGACAGAACAGTTGACAACAAGGTGAAAGTGGGGCCACTCTGAAAAGAGCAGACTAGAGGGCGAGATGATTACAAGTCCATGTCACCAATACACGGCACCAATATACCAGCTTTTCAGAAAAGAAGAGCGGTTGCAAAAGATCATCAACCGGACGCAGTCCACCAAGCATGAGATTGCGCTTGTGACGAAGTTCCATGGGTACGATCATCGCATTGACGAATTGTTATATCGGCAAGAAAAGTGCGACGACAAACTATTTTTCTGGTTCATTAAAGGAAGTTGAAATGACCGCAACCGCCACGCTTACAGATACCGGTATCGTCATCAAATCCATTTCCGATTATGATGGTATCATTCACTTGTCCTTCATGCACAACGGAAAACCTGTAACCAAGTCGGTTACAGTTCCCAAAGGCGTCGTTGTGAAGTCGGTTCCGGTGCAGGGCGCGAGTTACCTGGAATATAGCTCGGTGGTGGTAAAGCGGAAAGGCCACATTGACTTTCAAGGACTGGATATTCGAGTAGAGAATCCTACAGGCACACTGCGTAGTGGAATCGCTCCCAACGGCCAAACCTGGGAAACGGCTATGGAGGCGGATTATGGTTATATTGCCGGTACTGAGGGCAAAGATGGAGAAGATGTAGACGTATTCGTCGGCCCAGACAAAGATGCGCAGAGCGCCTATATCATTACCATCATGAAACCACCATCCTTTGAAAATGTTGACGAACAGAAAGTCATGCTCGGATATAACACGGGTGCTGAGGCCAAGAGAGCCTTCATGCGGCACTACGATTCTCCTCGCTTTTTTGGCTCAATGACCGCCATGACCATGACGGATTTCAAGAAAAAGGTTATGGAGAGTGACGGCAAGCTATTAAAGAGTTCGTTATTCTGGGACACGGTGGTTAAAACTCACCTTAAGCAGGGAGATCATGACTCACCACCTGCTGGGTATCCAAGGGATCGTAATGATTATGCCGATCCTGATAATTGGGCTTTTCCAATCCAGACGGAGGCCCATGTGCACGCGGCTTTGTCATACTTCGATAAGCACAAGTGGGACACTCCTGCTGACAAAAAACGTGCGGCAACGCGGATTCTTACCGCAGCACACAAATACGGGATTGCCGTGGACCGACAAGATTCCGTGTACAGGGCAGCTCATGGGTTGCAGGGGTAACTAATCCTCCGCGAGTTCGGCGTAAGCGAAAGTAATGGTGCCACCCATTTTTGTAAACGAAGTCATGCCGTGTGCGAACATCATCGGTTTACTAGTATCGTTTAATCCGGCGAAGTGCCCTTTGTACTTGTGAGCGGGCAGACCCCCGTCCCAAAAGTACGCCCTCGCGTCGATGGGCCAGTCGGCGTAGGGGGAGACTGCTTCGATGTATGAGGCACTCTCGCCAAAGTCGCAACGGGAAAGGGTGTCTGGAGCGATACTCCAAACGCCTCCACCTCCAGCAACTACAATCCTATCCCCCTGTTGGCACTGGTAAAATCCTGTTATCTCTGCTGGAGTTTTCGCGTAAACCGTCCGCCACTTCTTCTTTCGCAACTCATTAAACCGTTCTTGCAATTCGTCGATAGTCATTTTTGCTTTCTCCTATATCCGTATGTTACTTCGTCAAAGCCGCCAAAACATCTTCGTACAAATACAAATCCCCGTACTGATCTTCTACGCCCCAACCGCCCCATCTTTGGAGAACGGCTCCCCCTAGAATTTTGTCGGCGTCTTCTGCCATTACAAATTCGCCGCGCTCATCTTCTTCTGGAGAGGGCCATTCATCTTCGCCATCAAAGTACTCGGCAATGTAGTAGCGTTTAAGCGCGGCTAAGTCTTGTTCTGATGTCATGTTTGGCTCCGTGCGTTAGTTTATGGGAGCATGTTAGCACGTCTCGGTTGTGTTGTCAACCAGCATACCATACAGCATCATCAGGATATTGGCGAGCACGATGGGGAGTTGGGCTAGGCGTTCGGCGCGTTTGATGGCACGGGATTTTATGCAAGCGGCAATGGCTTCTGGGGATTTTGGTTTGCCAAGCATATTGGCGCTTAGTTTGGATTTTACTTCTTCTGACAAATGGGTTCCTCTACGCGCTGCGGCCAGTTTTTCTAAGTGTTCTGGAGAACGATTCTTGGCGGATGCTGATAGTTTGTTTTTTGTTTCTTCAGAGCGAATTTTTCCTTTATTAGCTTCGCCTATTTTGGCTTTTGTTTCTTCGGACGTAATGCGGCCCTTGCTGCTTTCTGATATTTTCTTTCTTGTTTCTTCTGATGCTGGCGCTCTACGTTTTCCCGCTTCAGACATTCTTGCTCTAACTTCTGGAGAAGGATTCCAACCTTTTCTGGATTCACCTAACCGTTGCCTGTGCTCAGGGGTTCTGTTGCTTTGATATGCTGACATTTTTTCTAGCGAATCCGGCCTATGCCACCGTCCAGTAGCGGCTTCTTTAATACGCTCTTTGGCGTCTTCGGTATGCTTGTGCCCTAATGCGTTTTTTCTACCTTTCATTATTTTTGACATCTTGGTATTGCGTTCTGGCGTATGCTTTCTTCCAAGCATAGGTTTTCCAGCGAATTTAGCTATATTATAATTATGAAAACTATACGATTCATAGTAATCTATCCAAACCTGCTCTCGTGCTTCTAATGTGTGTTTATCTGGAAGGCATTCTTCGATGACAGAGAACTCAAACGATTCTTCACCATACTTATCCCAGGCATGCTGTAGTTTTGGAGAATGGTGATAGCCGCCACGGAGATTTGTTCTGTGAACTGACCACCTTCTTTTGAAGAATACTGTACTACCTATATACACACGCCCATTTATGACATTAGTTATTTTGTACACACCTGATTTTTTCTCAATAGACATATTCGCTTCCCCATCAAAGGCATCCTGAGAAGAGTGCGTCAGGGTAGGGATGGGCTACCTGTTCGGGGATCAGCCTAGACGCCTGAGTATAATAGCAAGATCGGTGCATGGAGTCAAGTATGAGCCAAACCTAGACAGAATCAGAATCGTCAGTAATCATGGGTTCAAAGACTTTTTCGGGACGCACAATATGGCTCTGCCTTTGATGAAAGCGGTTATTATAGAACTGCCAATGGTCATTAAATCCCATAGCACGCAAGACGGACGGAGAATCGTTGAGCTGGAAGCGAGTGTGGAAAAATGCGACCTAGAGGGGGATGTTATACTTCAGTCTGCGCTCATGAAGTCCCGTGATTCTTTCCTAAAGTCGGGCCATCTTGATATTGAGCATTATAGCGAGATTGGCGACAGGCTCGATCCCCCTATTAAAAACCCGTCGTCATACATCGTGGGCCGCCCTCTCGATCTTCTTGATCTTGGAAACGGACGAACTGGTGTTGTTGGTGAAATTTCAAAATCCAATGACGGTTCTTTTCGGCCCGATTTGAATCAGTGGGATATGTTGTGGGAAAGCCTGAATAGAACCCCTCCAGTTAAATGGTTAGCTTCCGTTTATGGGTACCCTATCCCAGAAGAGGTGATAGATTGCTCCTCTTCTACTTGTACACACGGCGCTACTAGATACCTGGTTAAGGGTTTAGACCTCCGCAGCCTCGCGTTTTGTAAAAATCCCATGAATAATCATATAGTTGGAGCAGCTCGCGTCGTCTCCCAAAAATCCTTCGTAACCGCTTTGAGCAAGGCGACGCCTTTTTGGCCAGATGGTTCCGACATCTTCGGCCCCGACTCCGCCGAACCGATGCTCGCGTCTATGGTGGGCGGATTACCTGGCTCTGTAGGCGGTTCTGCTATTCAAGCCAATGACTCGCTCACCCAGAACGACGGCACGGTACACGAATCCGCTAATCCTGTTGCCCCAAACTGCCCCGCCAGTATCGACGAAATGTGGGGCGAGTATCAGCGGCACATTCTTCGTGATTGCCCCGCTTACGATATGTCTATTGGCAATACGCTCGGTTTCTTCCGTGACCATTATATGCAGTGCCGTGGTTTGCCGTTTGCTAAGGCCGATATTTTGGCGCATGCGCTTATGTATGTCGTCAAACGTGAGCAAGCCCGAAAACGTCGCTAACACTAGACAAGATACAAAACGTCGTATTTACTGACCTTAACGCTGTATTTTATTGATGGAGACCCTACCAATGGATATGAAAGAATTTGCCGTTAATTTCGCCAAGACCATGCGTGCCATGAAGAACAAAAAGCCGCTCGATCCTCAGTTGCAGAAAGCCCTTGATGAAGAGCTTGCGAATGAATTCGACCGCTTTATCCCCGACTGGGAACAGCCCGGCGAGATCAACAAAGTGCCTACGGCGCAGACCATTATCTTTGGCCCGACCGAGGCGTCCAGTGGCGCAGGTGCGGCTCGCATGGTTGAGCAATATTCGGATTTTGCGCCTCAAGGCGGCATTACCGCGCTCTACGCCGAGTTCTCCCGTCGCATGGCTCCCATGCGTGCTGACATGGACGCCGTGAAGTCTGAGATCGCCACCATCAAGAACAGCGTGTTCTCTCTGGTAAAGGCCAGCGAAGATGCTGCCGCCGCCGTTGCTTCAGCCACTACGATCAAGGCCAAGGACGACGATGACGACGAAGAGGACGAGAAAACCCGCATGGTCGAGAAAGCCCGTAAAACCATGCGTAAGGCTCGCGTGTTGATCGTCAAGGCTGAAGATGCCGAGGGCGGTGATAGCGAAGAGGACGGCGAGGAAGATGAGATTTCCGAGGACATGGAAAAGGCCGCTCGCTTGCTAAAGGGTGTCAAGGATGATTTGACCAAGGCCGAGGAAGCCCGCAAGGACGACGAGGATGAGGACGAAGAGATCGAGAAGGCCCGCACCATGCGGAAAGCCTTGGTCAAGCGTCTGAGCGCCGTCAAGAAAGCCCGTGCGCCTGCTGTCGTCAAAACCAAGGAAGCGGAAGAAGCTGAGGAAGAGGCCAAGAAAGCCGCCGAAGCCGCTGCCAAGGCCAAGGACAATGACAAGGGCAATCAGGACGCCTCGCAGAACCCCGCCAACGGCAATCAGGACGACGCCGCCGCCAAGAGTAGCGAAGTAAGTCTGCTCACCAAGTCGGTTAGCGAACTGATGGACTTCCTGATGACTTCCGCTTCCGGTGCGCGTATCAATCCGGCCCCTGTGTTCCAGAAGGCGCAACAGGACAAGGTAGCCTCCATTGAACTGGCGATTGATGAAGCCGCCGACAACATGGAGATCAGCGAGTCCGAAGCGGTAGACGCCAAGGGTATTGTCGCCCGTCTGGAGATGATTAAGTCGGGCGCGGTTGATCGCAAGTCCGTATTGGATATGGTGGCGAAAGCTACCCCCAAAGTCCAAGCCCTTTTTAGCCGCGTAGCGTAAGCCGCTCAACTTTCAGGAGAAACACAATGAGCAACCGTCAGATTATTGATGTACAGCACCAGGAAATGGATCGCCTTGCCAAACAAATGGCAAGGATTGATCCCCACCGCAATCCTGCGGAGTACGGCGCTTACGCTTTCGCCATGAGTGCGCGGCCCGGCTCTGTTTCCGACGTGCTGGTCAAGCACATGGAAGAGCAGATTCGTCCTCATAACGTGATGGCGAAGAACCTGCGCGAGAACAGTCGTATCGACCCCAAGAAGCTCTTGAAACCTTCTGAATTGCGGAAGAGCAACCCGGAGATGTTTGCCAAGGCCAATCTGGACGTAGGCACGATGGCGAACTTGTCACAGGTCACAGGCGGTCAGTCCCTTGGCTACGTGTCTCTGGATACCCGCATGGCTCGTGGTACGGTGCGGCCCAATGCGTTCACGCTCTATAACAGCTTGAACAAGACCGCCGCGTATCAGGTCATCGACTTCTGGTCCTACGCTTCGAGCACTGGCGGCTATGCCCCTGGCGGCGCGTTTATGGCGACTTCTTCGGTTGGTAACGGTGCATTGAACACCAGTGCCGGTCAGTACGAACTGAAGCAGATCACCCTGAAGTTGGCACTCAATGGCCGGTCCATCACTACCGCTCTTGCGGCTCAGAACTCCTTTGTCAACGTGGTCGAGCAGGAAAACACCAACGCCGCTCTGACCGTGATGGAGTCTATTAACTGGGCGAACTATTGGGGCAACAGCACGCTGTATCCCAATATGTTCGAGGGCATCTACGAGACCGTAAAGACTTACGCGCCCAAGAACGTGTACGACTTCCAGGCGTATGCGACGGCCAACAGTTCCGCTGGCTTGAGCGATGCACAGCTGCTCTTCAACATGATTTATGAAGTCGCTGCTGAAGTTACTCAGTACCGCACCTACGGTCAGTTGACCCATGCGTTCATGAGCCCGAATACGGCTGGCGGATTGCAGACCCTCGTAACCACGCTGCTGAACAACGTGGTGAACAACATCACCGATACCCAGGTGCGCGATTCCGGCATCGTGGTCAACGGCGATCTTCAGGGCATGAAAACCCGTTTCGGTAACATTCAGTTCCCGATTGACTTGTTCATCAACGCTCGCAACACCCCGACCGCAGCCATCGTGGAATCGGAAACGGGCGCTTCTTTGGCAACTACCAGCAACCCAACGCCTCCGGCCTCTGTGACCGTGGCAAGTGGTGCGGCTTCTTCCGGTTCGGCCTTTACCTCAGCTTACGTGGCGAACTCCGCTACTTACATGTACGCGGTGGCTTCGACCGACGAGTCCATGAACGAGTCCGTGCTGACCTACAGCCCGGTAGCCTCTGGTATCAGCGCTGGCGAAGTCTACGTCCTGACGATTACGCCTCCGACCGCCAACGACGAGTACGGGTTCCGCGTGTTCCGTTCTGGCTTGGGTTACAGCGCCACCAGCCCGCAGGCAGGGGCTTTCCGGTACATTGGCGACGTGATTGCCAACGGTACTTCCGCAGTGACCTTTACCGATTACAACACGCACATTCCTGGCAGTGAGACTGTGTTCCTTTTGGACATGGCCGAAGAGGATGCGGCGATTGATTTCCGGTACTTGTTGCCGCTCACCAAAATAGAATTGTTCGCTCAGTCGCTGTATATGCCTTGGGCCGTAGCAATGATTGGCGCAATTCGCGTTAAAGTGCCAAAATTTCAGGCCATCATCGAAAACATTACGCTTCCGACTGCTGGCTTTAACCCATTGAGTTCAAACGCTTAATTTCGTGTAGTGCTCCTCCGTGGTGTGTTTAGCCCCTGTTTTTACAGGGGCTTTTTTGTTGCTTGCTAACTGATAAACAACAATAAAAACGTGTTAAAGCGTCGAGCGAATAACTCAATCTCGCAAAGAGTTTGACTTGTTCTTTCTGCTGTGTCATACTCCGTTCACAGTATCCCCACGGAGAACGGAAATGGACGAATCAAAACTGACTAAGGTATGCAACGCTTGTAAACAAACCCTAGGTCTAGAGATGTTCAGCAAGAACAAAGCTGTCAAGGACGGCTATGAAAACAAGTGCCGCGATTGCATGAAGATCAAACAGAAACAGCAATACGACAAACATGCTGAAAAGCGCAGGGAATATGGTAGAAACAAAACGCCAGAGCAGCGTGAGAGAAAAAAAGAATATGGCAAGAAGTACCGCGAAGAGAACAAAGAAGCGTTAAACGAATACATCCGCCAATGGCGCAAAGATCACCCTGATTATGAGCGGCCAAACAAAGAAGAATACAACAACAAGCGGGCTGCTGCGCTTCGAGAGCGATATGCTAATGACCCAGAATACCGTGAGCGAGTTTTATCACAGGCGGCAGAGCGTCGAAAGAATGAAAGCGAAGAAGTCAAGGCTAAGAAAAGAAAGGACTCCTACGATTACCGATGGAAAAGAATAGAGCAAGACCGTGAGTACAAGAGAACCTACTACAGGGAATACCGGCAAACGGAAACGCACAAGGCGTATATGGAAAAATACAAAGAAGAAAATGACGAGAAGATAAAAGCCTATAGATCAAATTATCGTGCAAAGCGTGGTTACACGTCGGATGACCATATCGTCCGTATGCACCAATGGCAGGAAAATCATTGTTACTGGTGCAACAAGAAAATGTCTAAAAGCGAATGTACAGTGGAGCATATTGTTCCTATATCTGCTGACGGCTCGGCAAATCCGTGTAACGTGGTCTATGCGTGTGAACATTGTAATTTTCAGCACCAAGGAAGAATACACGGTATAAGTTGGGAGCCAGACTTCGTGCTTGAGGTCCCTAGGGTATGGTCCCCTTCTGGAAAAACGGTTGCAGACTACATTGAGCAGGGCTATTCCATGCCGTATTATTTTGATGAGACAGACGGCATATTTCAGTACGAAAACGGGGTTTCATTTTGCGTGTTGTCATCTTTTTGGTCTAGTGAGCGTGGCAACAAGAACGCGAAAACTATCGTGAAATATTACAGAGACAAAGGTGTCTTTGTGTTTTGGGACGATGAGGTACGCACGAGGTTTGACGCCGTGGTAAATGTCATGTTCGCAAAGTTGAACATCACGAAAAGAACCTTTGCCAGAAACACGACCGTAGAGCAAATGGCACTCCATGAGATACGAGATTTTTTAGAGATGCACCACATGCAGGGTGCGGGTCGTAGTTCACTCAATCTTGCTCTAAAAGATAGCAGCGGTGAAGTGGTGGCAGTTTCTACTTTCATGGAGAAAGATGACTCGTATGAATTGTCTCGTTTGTGCTTTGACGGTCATGTGCCAGGTGGAATGAGCAAACTACTGTCGGCGTTTGCAAAAGTCAAAGCCTCTGGCAAACCACTGGTATCCTACGCAGATTTGCGTTTTGGAACTGGCGACTCCTATGCGAAAAACGGATTTGTATTAAATGGATACACGCCAATCCCGTATAGTTACGTGTCTCCTGAAGGCATCCATCATCGGTTGACTTTCTCAAAGCAAGGGCTTGCCAAGCGGGCGGATTACTACGATGAAAGTTTGACGGAAGCCGTACTGACAAAAGCCAACGGTATATTCAAGATTCACAACGTACCTCATGCTCGGTATCGGTTGGATTAGTCGTGTTGACGACCCCCTCCCACTATGCTACAATCCTCCCATCGACTAAAAAGGAGACGACGATGGCCCATGAAAACCGAAGCACCTATATTCACATGCGGATCAGCAAGAGCGTGAAGGAGCTTATCCGCGAACAAGCCAAGAAGGAAGGAATGACGATCTCCGAGTATGTGGAGGACGCCTGTATGCGGTGTATCGAAGCGGATCGAGAGGAGGAGAAGAGTTAATGGCACAGTTCTATGCGGTTATCAAACCCAGTTCACAGGCCCATCATCGCTGGCGCATGGGTTCTCAGCCTCGTGGCACGTTGCACGGTACGCCGTTTTACTGGCGTGGAGGACGATACGTGAGCGACGTGGTGGTGGAGAAGCATCTTATTGACGCGCTCATGGACGATCCGGATGTTGAAGTGAACATGATTGCAGTTGCTTCATATCCTGTTGTAGATGCAACGCCGATTGAAGTAACTCCGGTAGAAGTACCGCTTGCTACAGAGGCATGGCTGGAAGAAGGGGAAGATGAGTTGCCTGGTGAGAAACCAACCACAGCAAAACCGAAACCTGCACCACGGAAAAGGAGTAATTGAAAATGACTGTAAACATAACGATCAACGCTGATACGCTGGAACTCACGCAAGTCGATGGTATGACGCGGATAGTGTGCAACGGTGAACTGGCCAACTCTGAAAAAGAAACTCGTGATACGCTTACGGAGCACAAAGCCAAGACCAAAGCTGCGGAAGACGCGGTGTGTGCTCAGATTGACAAAATGACAAAGGACTGGGAAGAGCGAAAAGACAATACAGAGTCCGACTGGATTGTGCGGCGTAAGTTGAAGCCATATCATCCAATGTGTTTAATAGAAGGATTGTATTTTTTACGGAGTAGTTCTGCTGACCCGTGGAAGCCATATATCGTTCCATCCGAAGGACGTACTTTTAATGTTTTAAACTGCCCAGAAATCCTCGGCCCCATCACTCCAGACATGTTTCTTTAACCATATACTTTCGCAACCACAGGAGCAATAAAGCATGAGTATTGACATTAACGAAGTATCGTTCAAAATAACCGAAAACCGCTGGCTGGAAATATGGGTCGGAGATCGGGAAATCGTCAGCGTGGACACAGTAGATGGTGGTGTGTTATTGTGCGGCAACGATAACACCGACGAAATCGGGAATATTATGTACGTCGATGGCACATTTGAGTTTGTGCCTGCCGACGAAGAACCGGAATCCAGTGGCGTTTTCAACAACATCCTCACTGCTCTTGAGCGTATTGAGCGGAAGCTGTAAGCAGTATTTGGGGTGTAGTTCAGAGGCAGAACGCCTGACTGTTAATCAGGATTCGGAAGTTCGATCCTTCCCGCCCCAGCCAATTTAAGTAATAAGGCAAACGCTTGCGTTTACGCAAGAAGGTTGATGAAGCCCTACCCAGAGGGGCGTTGCCGAATCGTCTGGGGACTATTTGCGGGATTGGCATAATGGTTGTGTTCCAGTTTTCCAAACTGGCTACAGGAGTTCGATCCTCCTATCTCGCTCCACTTTTCAGAGATCGTCTGGGGACTATTTTAAGGAGCAAAAATGACTTGCCAAAGACAATTGCGCGAAGATTGCCTACCATACCCGCGAACTTGTGCGGATTGTGGATTAGGACCGTGTTATCAGGATACGGTGGAAATCATTCGGTATTGCATAGATTGCAAGTATTGCCATACAGTTCGTGGTGAGTATCCAATTATGCCTACATATTATTGTATCCATCCAGACATCGTGACCCCGGAAAAAGCGAACTTGGTGACTAAAGTTGTTTCATATTTATCACAGAACAAAAAGTTGTGCAGCAAGGAGAGAAAATCACAAAAAGGTTTATGTGGAGTAGAAGGATTTTTATGGGAGAAGGCACCTCGGCCTCTTCCTCCGCCCGGAGCAAAAAGGAGTATTGACCAATGAGTATATACGCATATTGTGATAATGAATTAGGGCCTTTTAATGGAGAATACCAAACCGCGCAAGACGCTGCCAAAGCTGCTTTCGTAAATTATGGAAAACGCAAATCAGTATGGGTTGGAGAAATAAAACGAAATTCAGCACATGACTTTATTGATGGACAAAGTGTTCTTGAGGACGCGTTATGCCAAGCGACAGACGAAGTTGGAGAATGGTGCGAGGACTGGCTAAATTTGTTGATTAGAAACCGCGAAAAATGTAGTGAATTACAGAAACTTATTGGAGATTGGATTGAAGAAAACGATCCGGTTACATTTTTTACAGTACATGATGTGAGAGAGATAACGGTAGAGCAATTGGAAGCGGTTTGAATTTTTCAGAGATCGTCTAAAGGCAGGACAGCGGCCTTTGAAGCCGTCAATCGTGGTTCGAGTCCACGGCTCTGAACCAATTTAAGGAAGCGTGGCAGAGCACGGTTTAATGCGTCGGCCTTGAAAGTCGAAGATCAGCAATGGTCCGTGGGTTCAAATCCTACCGCTTCCGCCAATGTGAAAAGAGTTGACACTGCCAATTACATGTTGTATGATGTACCTACCGTGGCGAAGAGGTCGGTTACTTCTCTTGAAATGAAACTACACCGATACTCGCTTATTCCCGGTACTATGGACAAGATGTGGCGTAGAGTACAGATACTTCGAATGCTAATCGAGAGGTCGTGGGTTCGAGTCCCACTCAGTCGGCCAAGTACAGACTGATAGCTCAGTTGGTAGAGCGCTAAAATCTCTGTATTCGCCTGTTCCCATTGCGTCCACCCATACCGGCCCACGGCAGAAATGTCTTGGGCCTTTTTTGTTACACACGGAGAAAACAGCATGAAAATAAACACGAAGGCAACAGTTGAACCAAAGTACACACACGAAGGTGCTCGCGCCTACGATCACATGACTCCCGAACAGGCTTTGCGCCGCTCGGTGATGGCTTGCTTCTTGTGGGAGGATAACTTTTATGAGGACGGTGTAGCGATTGGCGAACGCATCAAACAACTTGCAGATAAGGTATCTCTTGCTACTGTGTGCGCTATGGCCGTAGAGGCGCGTACTGTGCATCATCTTCGCCATGTGTCGTTATGGCTGCTGATCTCAGCGATTGAGAAAGGCCGTGGTAATGCGCTTGTTGCAGATACGGTTTCCAAAGTCATTCAACGTGCCGATGAACTAGCAGAACTTTTGGCGATGTACTGGAAAGATGGCAAAAAGCCGTTGTCAGCGCAATTGAAGAAGGGACTTGCGAAAGCGTTTCAAAAGTTCGACGCCTACGCACTGGCAAAGTACAATCGTGACAGTACCGTCAAGTTGCGCGATGTTCTATTTCTGTGTCATGCAAAACCCAAAGACGAAGCGCAAGCGGAATTGTGGAAAAGTCTAGTCGGCAATACTCTGAAAACTCCAGATACATGGGAAGTCGCCTTGTCCTCTGGTGCGAACAAAAAAGAAGCCTTTGAACGGCTTCTACAAGAAGGGAAGTTAGGCTATCTGGCACTTCTACGCAATCTTCGCAACATGTCTGAAGCTGGCGTTGAGGCTGCATTAATGAAAGCTGCCATCATTGCCCGTAAAGGCGCTCATAATGTGCTCCCATTCCGTTTTGTGGCCGCAGCTAAAGTGGCTCCGGCGTTTGAATCGGAACTTGATTCGGCTATGCTTAGTGTTCTTTCTCAAGAACGTAAGTTGCCAGGGAAAACGATTATCGTCGTGGATATTTCCGGTTCAATGCGAAGTGCTCTTTCTGAAAAATCGCAGATGACTCGCATGGACGCCGCTTGTGCTACGGCTTCCATTATCCGCGAACTGTGTGAAGATGTATCTGTGTACGCTACTGCTGGTAGCGATGGTCGGCGAATTCACGCAACAAAGTTAGTCCCTGCGCGGCACGGAATGGCGCTTACTGATGCTATAACAGGCATGAACTCTGTTCTGGGTGAAGGAGGTATTTTCCTAAAGCAAGTCATGGACTATGTCAACGAACACGAGAAAAGTATTGATCGTGTCATCGTCATTACTGATGAACAGGATTGCGCCAACCATCCAGAGGATATGCCAAAAAATGCACTTCCGCTCGGCACTACGCGCTATATGCTCAATGTCGGTAACAACAAGAACGGCATTGGCTACGGAAAGTGGACGCACATTGACGGGTTTAGCGAGAATGTTGTCAAGTATATTTTGGAGATTGAGAACAACTGACGCGCCAATGTGAAATCCGCCCTAGTTATGTTTTTAGGGCGGTTCGTATCTTCAGAAGAAACGGATTGTGCGTTTAGTATGACGCTGGTGCCAACACAAACCGCAACTGCCTCTTTCCATAAACACGATAACGCCCATTGATCTTGTTCAGTAGGACTTCCGGTAAAGCCTTTTCAAAATAGTCGGCATCACGCTCCATGCGCCCTTGAGAGCCGGATAACCTATGATAAAGGCCGTCAGGTGTAGCATAGAAATACATGGGTTGTGGTGTTTCTCCACGGGGTTTGAATCCCAACTTCAAATAGCTATTACCATCTCCATGTCGAGGATCAACATAGCTCAACAGCTTCTTTCCGTTCTGGTAATTCCTCGTGAAGTAGGCCAGAAGTTTTCCGAACCCACCTACGACACGGCCTGAAAATACCAGACGGTTAAGTTCCCATTGATCCTGTTTCAAGGAAAACGTAGCTACTCCTACAAGATTTTCTTTGTAACGCAATCCTACATATAATGTACTATTGAGAAATCCTTGTATGTGGTATTTGCTTACGAAAGCCTTGGCATCGTCAAAGTCAATCTCTGAAACGGTAGTCTTGCGAGCCGGTATTTTTTCGCAGACGCCGCATTTAGCCAGTAACACATTCATCCATGCGTACTTGCGCGTCATCCATTCATAGTCGTAGAGAATCACTCCTTCTAATTCTTCGATGATCTCAGCGGCATTAGGTAAATACCGTTCACTAGCCCAGAAGGTAGAGAGCGCATGAATACGGACTCCGTTAGCGATAAGCACGTCATCTTCCCAAGATACTTCAACACCATGCTTTGCTAGTTCTGAAGCCACTAACTTTCTGATCGGTGAATAGATGGTGTGTCCTTCGTTCAGACTGACAGGTTCCCACTCGCGTTCCAAGAGACGCGCACCTTTTTGTGATACTGAGTTGCATTCGTGACAAGCTAGAGCAATGTTCTTGGGGTCGGCACTTCCACCCAGTGCAATCGGCACGATGTGATCCATTTGGCGAGTGCGGAAGCCTTTTGGAATTTCACGATTGCAATAGTAACAGCACCCCTCTTGCCACTTGTATAGGTGCAAGATGTGCTCTTTCGACGTGGTACCGCGCTCGCTTCTGTGCTTTAACGATGCCGCTAGTCGAGCCGCGATATGATTTTCATTAGTTCTTAGTGTTGCCATATACTCACGGCGCTTTCGATTTACCTCTGTACCAGTCGTCATCATTCGCTGGTCATAATATGCTTTTTTCTGCGCTTTTGTTTCTGGTCTTGCGAAATATTCTTTTTTCTTCAGCGCAATTTCTTCTGCATGTTCTGCATTGTAAGCTGCGTTACGGGCCAGTTGGTTTTTATACATACATTCTGGGCATATTTTATTGTGCTTGTGCTTAATTCTTTCCATGACAACGCCACATTGTTGACACACAGTTGGCTCCTGGCGAGCACGTTCCCGTGAACGGCGCTTGGACTCCCTTGCGGCACGGCGAGAAGGTTCTGGGTTATCCTTACGCCTTTCTGCGTTTTTTTGAAGGATCGTGTCTTTATTCTTTTCGTAGCGTTCACGGCTTCGCACTTTACGACATTCCTTGCAGATGTGCGCATATCCGTCATTCTCGGACTTGTTTTTGTTGAACTCACTGATAGGTTTAGTGGTTTTGCAGTCAGTACAGCGTTTTTCAGTAGTCATGATGATCGTCTCCGTAGTTAGTATGCTCATTATAAACTACTGTTTTTCTGTTGTCAAGTATGGGCGACGTAGCAACACTATACAACCCCCGCTTGGCATGGGATTCTTGGATAGAAACCGTTGCAGATAGGAGTATATAAGCAATGCCTAATATATTAGAGGAGGCTTCTATAGAAGCTCCATACGTCACACCGAAGGCGTTATGGAAGTGGAACATACCGTCCAGTGGGAGCCTGGAAGGACCTAGCGTCATAGGTTACGGTGCCCAAGGCACCCCGACTAAGTCTGGTTTAATGCCTAACGATCTATTGGGTTTTGTTGGCATTCCCTTATCTATTTACGGTAATCCACCAACCCCTATTCCAACGTCAACTATTATCCAATGGATTCGCTATGCGGAAGATTGGGTAGAGGCTAGAACGGGACTTTTATTATGTCCAACGTGGGTTGCAGCACCATTAACAAGACAGTCTTTATCTACCCGCGCTACTGGTCTTATTACTGCTAATGGAACAACTCAGCAGATCGGAATAGACGCGGATATAAGCGAGTCGAGCTATGACTTTTTTTTCCCGAGAGCCCAAGATGAAGGCTGGATGTATCAACAGTTGCGCCATAAGCCGGTAAAAAATCCTATATCTTTCCCTGACTTAGATACAATGCAGACATTCTCTAAATACTACACGGCAGTGAAGAATGTCGCTTATATTTACCCATTACTCAACGACTTTTTTAGGGTGCCACCAACGTGGTTTGTGGAAGATGAAGATTATGGGTTAATTCGTCTGGTTCCTGCGGCTAACGTTCAAATGTTACCATTATTTGCGATGCAATTGGCTTTTATGGGATTCGCTGAGTCCATTCCGGGCGGATTATGGTTCCAATACACCGCAGGACTCAATAACTCCGATTACAACGGACGCTTTAGTTTTATGCTCCAGTTGGTTCTTGCCGCTGCCACCGTGCAAGCATTGACCACGATGCAGTTGTCCGTGAACTACGGTGCCGTTACTACTGAGATGACGGTAGACGGCATCCAGTATAAGACGGGTTATAATAAGGAAGGTGCTTTCTCCGGGCAAATCGCCATGTTTACCAAAATGCGCGATGATCTCCTGGCCGAAGCGATTAACAAGGTGTCTGGTCCTATGTTGATTTCACTCTAATGGGAAACGCCAACGTACCGTATTTACCCCCTATGTCCCCGTATGTATTGCCGGGGACGCCTTTCGACGTGCTTTTGGGACAGTACGGTGTAAATCTGCTTTGGCTACAGAGCAACCAGTGCGCTTGCGTCTATGGTGGAGATATGCCCGGTAGTCCTGACCCAGATTGCACGTCCTGTCATGGTAGAGGGGTGTATTGGAACGCGCCTTATGGCCCCTTCCAAGGTCTGATTACCTACGCGACAATGGCCCCTAATGACCGTGAGCCGGGGGTATCATCCGATCCTACCTATGGGGCTATCCAGAGCGCTAGTCCTATCCTCACGTTACCGGCGTCGGCAGGAATCGTGTACGAACAAGCCTCACTGTATGATGCTTTCGTAGAGATTGACTCCATACAACGGTTTACTTGTTCTCTGCGCGTCGGTGGAGATACGGCATTGCCGTACCAACAGAACTTATCAGTAGCCGCTTCTGGTGCGGTAACGGTGTACGATCAACAGACGCACACGGTAAGTTCTACGGATGATTATACATTCGCTAGTGGTTCCGTGATCCTGAACGGGTATCCGGTAAACACGTCCTACACAGTACAGTACACGGCGTCCCCGGCGTACATCGCGTTCGGTAAGTCGGGTGGCATGGCGCACACAAGGCCGTTTGGACAGGGACAGGTAGCTTTGCCGAAGCGCCTACAGCTTGCCCTACTTGATGTTTGGAGTCGTGCGTCCAATGGTGGCTCTGGTTCTACTTCGCCACAGGCGGTGTTCTAATGGCCAATTTTACCTACGAAGTCCATACCTCCCTCGACCCAAAAGACTTAACCGAGTTGGCGTTTCAGACGTACCTCAAGTGGGTGGCGTTCGCTTTGGGGGTAGAGGAGGTCAACGGCAAGCGGCTCAAGCATCCTACTGGACAATACGCGGAAAGCATCAGCATGGAGAAGCGCGGGAACAATACGATTGCTATCATCTCCACGGGCAAAATGGCCGACATCATCGAAGGTGGTGCTCCGGCATTCAGTCTCAAGGACAAGATGCTGGCGAAAGATGCCAAGACGGCTAAGGACGGCTCCAAGTACCGATACATCCCTGGCGGCATGGATAACGGCCCCGGAAGTCGTTTTGGCATGGGGCAGAACACGCTTACGAGATCAGAGGGCCGCAGTTACTTAGGTGTGGTTGCTAAGGGTGGAAATTTCACGATTCCCCATCTGTACGCCAAAGCACAAGAAAAGGGAAACGTCATGACCATGAGTTCAAAGGCTGGCACGAGCGCATGGAACATACCCGCTTTCCCGGTGTACTCGCCCGCCAAGCACTACGCGGATTTAGCCCGACAGGAGGCTGCGCGCAATGGCCGCTAATCTTGAATACACGGTACTCCCTACTGGCGGTGCCGTACAACTGAAACTCTATAGTACCGCCGACACCATGACGCTGAACAGGGCGACAAGTGGTAGCACAGGCTTGTCTACATGGACGGCAATCTATAATGGCCCCGCACCTGAGCCAGCGACGATATTCAACGGGGTGCCTACTGATCCGTATGTCCTCGTTATTGACACTGGTGACTATCTCCCCGGCCCCTTGATTCCTACGGATCAATACGTCTATCAATTGACGGATTCTGACAATACCACGTTCACGACCGGAGCAATCAGCGTATCGGGTTCATTGATCCTGAACCGCATGGACCTCACGGAGATGTTCGCCAAACTACTCTGGGGTGGTTTGCAATCGTTACCGTTGCCGTCCAATTACAAGACACCCCAAGTCTATCACGCGATGCCGTTGACAGGACAACCACCGTTACCTTTAGTAACCATCAATTTAGACTTATTCCAACAGTCCGGCAACGAGATTCCTATTGGGCAGAATATCCCGAACTACAATACGTTGGGATCGTGGAGTGTAGATGCACTAGCCAAGTGGCGATTTATCATTGCGGTATTGACGACAAGTGCTGCGGAGCGCGAGTTTTATCGGGACGCGGTTATCGGGCTGTTTCACGGGTTTATGTATTCCCCATTAACTGCGTTGAACATGAACATCAGCCATTCCTTTCAGGCCACAAATGGACAGACAACGGGTGATGGCTCACGTATGAATCCCGGTTTTTACTGGTCGGAAATCGCACTAGACCTCACGGGCAAATACAGTCTCACAATTGACAATAGCCCCGGCATGGTCAATGCGATTGATCTTTATGTGGATGGTACGCAAACGGGGAGTACGGATTCCGTAGTTATCGTAAGCGGCTCGGTCGGCTAACACTAGACAAACTTCCAGTCACACCATACTGTAGTTGAAACAGCCTTCCTTTTTGGGGACAAGCACCATGGCTAAAACCGATTTTGTAGAAACCACTACCGTAGAGCCACAAAAAGGCCCCATTAAACCCATTCCGCTTTTCCGTTTTGCGGAGAAGGTGCGCGGGTCTGCGGATGAAATCTGGCTCGGTATTCTGCGAATGAGTCATTCTGCGGAAAAACATGATATTGCAGGCTGGAACGCGATTATCGACAGTTACCGTACTCGCCCCGCGCACAAAGGGAGCTAATAGATCATGCCTAATGTAAATACCCAATTTGAAGGCGCAACCCTTATTTTGCCCGGTGCGTATTACGCCGATAACGTCAAAGCGACTCTGCCAACTACGCCAGCTATTGTACCTCCGATGGTGTTCATTGGATTTGGGTATGGCGGTGCTCAGGATACGAACTACCAGCACACGACCGCAACGGGTTTATCGGCTCAGTTGCGCGGCGGTCCTGCTGCGGCTTTCGTGCCGTTCATCTTCAATCCGTCCAATCAGTTGAATGGCGCAAGTGTCGTCAATTACATCAATCCTGCTGCGAATACCCCGTCTACCTTGACGCTAAACGATAGCGCCGGTAGTGGTGTGATTACGCTGACCAGCGCGAACTCCGGTACGCCATCCAACCTGATGCAAGCGGAAGTCACTGCAGGCTCCATCGGCGGTATTGACCTGACTTTGTACGATGCTTACGCCAATCAACAGGCCGTGGGTAATGACTTGGGCTTGCCGTTCCAATTGGCGTACACGGGCAGCGGTAGCGGCGTTACATACAGCGTCGTAACTTCTGGTGGTGTGGCGATCAGTTTCTCTGTAAGCGGCTCTGTAGCTGCGGAAACCATGACATTCCAGTTGGGAACCGGCACTTATTCAACCGTTACCGCCCTTGTGGAGGCGCTGAACGGCACTGGTTACTATGCAGCCAATACGATCTCCGGCACGAACGGTAGTTTGCCGACTAGCTCTCTGGACGCGGCTTCTGCGGTATCGCTTCCTGCGGCTTCGGCGGGTGTTTACACCTACGTCAACGTCACAGCCACTATCGGTGATCCGGTGTACTGGGTCAATCAGTACGCTTCCAATTTGGCAAGCGCGGTCGCGGTATCGGGCATCACTTCTTCGCCGTCTGTAGCCCCTATAGACATAGGCTACACCTACTTTACGGGTGCTACCAACGTCGTACCCACGTTGCAGGACTACGCCAATGCGTTCAACTACGCGCTGACGATCTCCGGCTGGACGGTGGCTGCGGATACAAATGAAGCTGGTATTGCGGCTCTTGGTACACAACATGCCGTGACTGCCAGTTCCATCACCGAGCGTCGTTATCGCCGGTTCTTCACGGGTTCCAGTGTCGGTGACACGATCCAAACGACGCAAGCAAATGCTCGTGGTATGAACGCCATCGAAGCGTCTTACGTCTATCCGGGTATCTGGCGCACCAATCTACAGACCGGCCAGAACCAGTTGTACGGTGGCCTCTACGCGGCTGCGGCTTGTGCGGCTATGGCGGCTGGCAATCGTGTGGCGGAACCGTTGACCTCGAAAGCCCTTGTGGGTAATGGCGTGGAAGTGGCATTGACGACCTCGCAGATTAACCAGTTGCAGCAGGCCGGTGTGATTTGTCTACGGGTGCCACAGTCTACGGGCGTGCCGACGATTGTGAGTGACCTCACATCATACCAGATGAGTAATAACCCGGAGGACGTTTTTAATCAACAGGTTGCTTGCAGACAGTATTTGGCGTACTCGTTGATTCAGGTTGTGCAGCCGTTCATCGGGCAGATAGACGCAGGTGCTATAAGCCTAGGAAAGATTAAAAAGGCTGTAATTTCTGTGCTTAATCAACTCAAGTACACATCTCCCGGTAGCTCTGGTATTCTGAGTTCTTGGCAAAATTCGTCTTTGGTATTATCATATGACGGGGCCACACAAACAGTCGCCATTACTGTTAGCGTTGTATTCGTTGCTCAAAACCGTTTTGTGACCGTCTACACAAATGTTCAACCGCTTAATGCTTCGGTGTAAGGAGTAAATGATGCCTAGTTTCAGCCAGACCCAACTCAACTACTCTGTAAGAAACGCCAATGCTGTGGTCGTCATGATAGGCGAGCAGGAGCTAGGATTCGGCCAAACCACTACATTATCGGATTCGATGGGGGCTGAACAACTTTATGGTATAGGTAGCGCGAAACCCCAAGAAATTCAACAACTTAAGTTCAGTCCGTCACTGACACTGGACTATCTGGAATTGAGCGACGAGGGATTATCTATTCTTGGTTATCCTTCTACTCTTGCGGGCGTGCTGGCTGACAACGAGTTCAATATTTCCGTGAATGACGCAAAAGGACTGCCGATTTATATGTACGTTGGTTGCGTAGCTTCCGATTACAATAGCAATTTGAGTGCTAATCAGCCAATCACCAGTTCGATTTCGTTTTTAGCCATGGATATTTTGGACCCGCTTGGCGTCAGTATCCTCAATAGCAATAGTGCATTGAACGTCGCCACTACGGTTGCCGGAGCATTGAACCTAGCAGGCATTTGACATATGCAGTAGACTGATGTAAGATGTATGTGTGGCTTAGGGGGCACCCGAAAACGCCTTGTCAGCGCCAGCCACACTCCCTCAAGACAACCTAAGACAAAAGGAGTCTGAACATGAAGAACGAATACACCTTGAGTGAAGATGGAACTTACGCCATTTTGAAATTGACACAAGGCCAAGTTACGCTTGTTGATATTGAAGATTTGCCAATAATTGCTGAATATCGGTGGCATGCGTCTTGGAATCCAAGTAAAAAAGCGTATTATGCGACATCGAGCATCAACGTTTCTTACAAGAAACAAAAAACAATTAGGTTAAACAGACTGATAATGGATACTCCTAAAGGATTGGTAGTTGACCATATTGACGGAGATACTCTAAATAATCGTAAAAGCAACCTTAGAGTGTGTACGCCGTCACAGAATTGCAACAATAAAGGTACATACAAAACAAGTACGACAGGCCATAAAGGAGTCACTAGAGTTAAGAACACATACGAAGTATATGTAAATACAGGTGGGAAGAAAACATATATCGGATGCTCAAGAATTTATGAAGAAGCCGTTAAAATGCAAGAAGAAGCATCAAAAAGAATACATGGAGAATTTTTCAGAGTCGAACCGTGTATGACCATGGAAAGAAAACCTGTTATCAAGCGTGATAACGAGCCTATAAAAGAATTTATGGAAGGATACGGTTATGTATATAAAATACCTCTTACAAAAGGGAAATTTGCTATAATAGATATTGAAGATATCGATCTTGTAAAAGATTTTTATTGGCAAGCGTCATGGAATAAAGCGGCAAACAGCTTCTATGCCCACAGAGGCGCTAAAAAAGATGACTTGAAGAACTTTGGCAGACAAATGCACAGAATAATAATGAAAGCCCCTAGAGGTTTATTTGTCGATCACATTAACCATAACGGATTAGACAATAGAAGATGCAATTTAAGACTGGCTACATCTTCTGAAAATATGATGAATCAAAGAACTCTTCGTGAGACATCATCAGGACTAAAAGGCGCTTACCCAATAAAAAACAGATGGACCTCAAAAATTACAGTAAACGGTAAGCGCATATATTTAGGTACATTTGAGACGGCGCATGATGCCCATTTAGCCTATTGTGCAGCAGCATTGAAGTATCATGGCGAGTTTGCTTGTTTTGAGTAGACAGTGTATGATGGCTATGAACATACCTTTAACGGAGATTCGATATGGCTGAAAAATCACAAGTATTACAAGACAAGTTGGAAGTACCTTATGAATCAGAGGTTTATGTATTCAAGATTCCTAGCCCATATGATCACATTGGTATTGGTGCCCGTCAGCGAGAAATCCTGCGCCGAATCGAGCCGTCCTCCGGTGGAGATATGACTGGACTAGACGCATACACCTACAACCTATTGAAAGCCTTGGCAACCTTCGAGAAACTAATTACTCGCGGAACCACGGCCACTTGGGTTTGGACCGCTGACGCCAAAGGTTTGCCTGTAGTGGACTCCGAAAAATTCCCGCCTGAGACCGTCTTACTGGTCATGGAAGTTGTAAATGCGTTTGAGGTGGCGCTTGACAATCACTTGTTTCCTGGGCCTGGAAACGGAGTCCCCGCTGGCGATGAAGCTATGGCGAGTGAGCAGGATACTGCAAGCAAGCCCATTTGAGGAAAAGGTACTATCCTTAAATGAGGCACAACTTGACTTCATATTGGAGATGTATTCCAAAGATGAACCAGAAAGCCTAAAGTTCTCTCGTCCCAACGACCAATCAGACACGCCAAGTCGCATTGCTGAACTGAAAGCATGGCGGGATACCTTGACAGATGAGGCTTGGAATACCATGATGTATGGAGGGAAAAAGCCGGTAATCCCGGATCGCTATAAAAAGGGGCGTAAATAATGGCCGTATCCATCAACATACGCGGTAAAGCCGGGCCAGGGGGCGGTGCTGGTGGAGGCGGCAAGTCCAAATTGCGGCAGGAATGGGATAATCTACTGGAACATCCTAACCCTGCTACGCAACAGCAATTTGAAGAAGATTACGCGATGGCTGATCCGTCGAGCAACTTGTTCAATCCTCGAAAAGTGCTCAGTAACCGAAACAATCTCAAGAACTACGCCAATAAAAGAGGAATGCCGGACTCCCGCGTCAATGCAATGGCGACGAAAATTGCCAAGGCGCAGATGGATGAGTTTCATCGGCATGTGGCGCAATCTGCCATAAAATCATCGTTATCTGCTGCCCGTTCGGCGCGGCAATCGTATTCGGTGCCGAACAACCGTGCGATGATCCCTTTTATTGGCGGCGGGGGTGGTAGTGGACGTGCGCTCACAGGAGAATATATTCCTGCTGGCGGAAGCAGCTCTAAAGAACTAAAAACCATATCTCACACGCTTACCGAAATGAAGAAAATAGACAGTAAAGAATTGTCTATTTTTACGAGATCAACTGCGGTCGGACCTTTTTATGGTAGAACGCGAGCCTATGTGACGGGCAAGCGTTATGCTAACGCTGGTTTGCTAGGTGCCCCTGGCGGTGGTGCCGTAGGTTTTTCTGCGCCTAGTTACGCTATGTCTCGATACACTCAAAGAATATCCGCCGTCGGTGGTGGCGGATTTGGCGGTGGGGTGGGTGGCGGTTTTGGACCCGGAGGAGCAGGTAGCGGCGGAGGAGGTATTACCGCAGGCGAAGCCGTAGAAGGTGGGGGGGCATTCAAACTGTTGAAGCGGTACATAGTACCGGCGGCCATTGTCGGCGCTGTAGCCACAGCCCCTTGGTGGATGAGCAAATTATCAAAGAAAATTACGTCCGGCTCCATGCGCTATGCGTCGCTTAGTCAGCAAATGGGCCGTTATGGGCGTGCTTATGGAGCCAGTAAACGAGGTCTGTTGGCACAGGTAATGCCGAATGGGAAAATGGTCCCGAATTGGATGCTGCGTTCTGGTATTACGCCAGATGAAGTGACTGGATTAATGGCATCTTACGGTGCTCCTATCGGCAGCGTAAGTACGTTTAGAAATGTCATGGGCGCGGTAGGTTTTGCGAACAATCTTCCCGGTTTCGGTGGCATGAACAAGAACGTCTATGCTGGCCTTCTCGGACAAGGTAAGGCGCTAGGAATCACCGGCAATCAGTCCGACAAGCAATACCTCTCCACCTTCGGCAGAGTCGTTCAGAGCGCCGTGAAAGAAGGCATGAACCGTTCACAAGTGGTCAACGCAATGAAGAGTAGCATTTCTCTTGCCGCAGGTGGTGGCGCATTATCTATCAACAAATCCGGCCTATTGGATTTTGGCTACCGTATGATGGGTTCCGGCGCACCCGGAGCACGGACGGGTGCCAGTGTACTGAACTTCGAAAATCAGTTGAACGCCGGAACATCCGCCGTCGGCAAAATGCCCGTGCAGACGATGATGTACTATCAGTACATGAAGGGCAAAACGATGAAGCAGATTCTAGGCTCATCGTATGGCTCCGTCATGAGCACTAGGGCCGGTAGGTATGCCGTATCTTCCGCACAAGGAGCCTTATCACACGGTTCCCCGTGGTTTGCTGTACAGGACTTGGCTGCGGCGGCGAAAGGGCATCCGCACTTGATAATGAGAATAGTGGACTCCTATCGAAAAGAGATGCACTTACCCTCGTACATGACACCTCAGATTACCGCTGCGCTCGGTCTTACATCTCAAAGCGGTGCAATAGAGTACGGTGCTCGTGGTGCAGGACCGAGTGCGCTACAAGGCCCGACGCATATCAAAAAAGCGACCTTGACTCAAATGTACCACTATGAAACGTGGTCAAAGTCAAAGCGCCAACGCTACCGCGTATTGGAAGCGACTACAGCGGCGAGGGAATTGAGTCAAGGACTCAAAGCTCATCATGGCAGTTTACGAAAGGCAATGAACGAATACGTTGGTCCTGGTAATCATGCCGATACTGTTGTGGCCGCTGCTAACGCTCGCAAGATAGGATGGAAAGGCGGAACCTATTTCGACAAAAAGAAAGAGTCAATTTATAGAAAAGAACTGAAAGCCGCTGGAGTACCGGCCAATGAGATTAGTGCGATGATCTCTGCTGGTAAAACGCAAAACATTGATCCACTGATACTGTATGGAATCCATACGACGCAAGCGTCCAACTGGGGGTTGTTAGACCCAACGACGGGAGCCAATTCTTCGGCGCACGGCCCATTTCAAACCATTACCAAATACGCTGATGCTGCATGGAAAGGGCATCCAAATCAGATTCGTAGATATAACAAATTAGCTTCTATTGCTTGGGCTACTACTGGAAAATTAGGCAATCTAAATTTGCCAGAACGTGCCATATTGGCTACAAATCAGAACCAGCAGAACGCTACTTCAAAGGCAACCTTCCAAATATTAGGACGGCATCTTTACAACTTAGGCAATAGTGCAAAGTTCGTAGACGACGCTTTCACTCGTCTTGGTAATAAAATAGATAGTACGACAGCAAAAGTCGCAAGTGGACACTTTTTACAAGCTGCCCAACCAAACACCCTTGGCGTATTAGACCCGTCTTTGCAACATCATATTAGTGCTGTGGATAATTGGGCACTTTCGCACGCATTAAAGATGGTTATTCCTTAATGCCAGCCAACAACGCCACCCCGCGTCTTTACGTTGACGTATACCCCTACGAAGGCGGTAAGTATTCCATTACCGGAAACGCGGCTAACGTCATCTCCTGCACGACGCACAAGGATATTCGCAGTAGCGGCCCCGGCACGTTTCAGTTGGTGCTCGCTCCGAGTGGACCTTCCGGCCCAAACTCAGGCCCATCATGGACAGAAATCGTCACGCCCATGTCGCTCGTCGTTATCGGTATGAAACGCTACGATCATCGTCAAATCGTCATGATCGGCGTAGTCACGGGTACTACGGAAAGTCAATCGTGGCAGACAGGACGTGGAGTGCAACGGGCCATTATCGTCAACGGGGCTGATTTCCAATACTTCTTCAGCACATTCAGTTACTATACGCTGTCCATGCTTGGCGCGACGCAAGGCGAGGCGTTTGGAGCCTCCGTGGGTATGCCGGACCTTGGTATCCCCATCATCTTGGGCAAGTCACTTCTTATCGGTAGTCCCGCCAGTGTAGGTGCCGCTTGGTACAATCTCATTATGGCGGGCAACGAAGGGATATTGTCGCAAACCAGTTTGAACTACAACGGCTCAGGCGTGCTTTTCCCGAATCTCATGTCCACGTTGTTCGAGGAATACCCGACGACTTACGGCGGAGTGCTTATTCCTATGGGCAATTACTTCATGGCTACCGCTGGTAACTGGACTAGCAAGTTCATGAAGATGTTTCCTTTTCCGTTCTATGAGTTCTTTGTCATAACGGCTCCTACTGCCTACGGGCCTTACGATACGCAAAGCACCACCTATACCTACAACAAAACCACAAATCAAAGTTATGCTTCTTCTGGCATAAGTGATTCAGCGGTCCCTATTTCTCTAAATCCGCAAGACGGCACGGGGTTTTTATCAGCGTCACCAACACTGGTTGCTCGCGTAAATCCGTTGCCTTATGTGAACGGTTACAACAACGGAAAGTTCACTATGACAAGCAATCGCTGGCAGAAGAATCTACAACGGTTCACCTTGGAAAACGAAGGGTTCATCAAGTCCAGTGTATCGTTCAGTTTATCCGAAGTGCGGAACTTCTACGTCATCAACCCGACGTGGTTTACGCAGATGTTTGGCGTAAACAATAGCAACATGAACGCCTTTATCTACACCTTCGCCAGTTGGATCGACAATCCCTCAATCCATCGCTACGGTTATCGGCCTGAGACGTTTGAGATAGAATGGTTTGCTGATCCTTCTGGACAAATCGCGCAAATGAACTCGGCTAATCAGCAAGGGTTTCAGCAGTTGGTACAAAACTTGGCACTCAGACTGACGAGTTACTTTGAACCCACACCAAATATGGCTTCTGGAGAAGTCATTATCGAGTTACGCCCTGACATTATACCTGGGAATGTCATTACCTATAAGCCGTTCAAGACAGGCCCACAAGCCGATGAGGATTGGGATTTCTATATCACGTCGGTGACGCATACTTACGAGTTTGGTGGACGATCCTACACGACGCTTGGAATATCCAGAGGCCTGCCAAAAGCCGTGTACGATAACCCTTCTCTACTGACTGCGCTCCATACCAACAACGCCATGCGGCAAAACGGCGTTTATGTGGCAAACGCCAAGAGCGCCCCTACCGGACTGCAACCCATTTCCATAGGTACTACTTCCATTCAGCAAATATTGGGACAGAGTGCCAAGATATTTGTGACGCCGCAGGGAGCCACAGGCCAATGATCCCAACACTGCAAAGAGCCGTAGGCCAATGATCTCCACACTCGCCCTAGGCCAAGTCGTCTCGCACGCCCCGGAGATCGGTGGCGTCAACGTGATCTTCCGTTCGTCTGGACAAATGGCGGGTTATCCCGTGCGCGTATTGTACCAAGGAGCGGCGGACGCTTGGCGAATCAATCAAGAGGCTTTACCGGGGCTAGGCACTTGGGGCTTAATCGCTTTTCCCAATAACGACGAGCGCAATGGCGTGTGGCTTGGCGCATTGTTCGCTAATCAAATGGATGCCATCACTAGCGGCCCTGGCGAACCTTTCACAAAGTATTTGGCGCATCAAAGTGGCTATTGGGAACATCTAAACCTCAACGGCGACAAGAGCATCGTATTCCCGGACGGAACCAGCATCGTTGTCTCTGAAACCGGAGAAGTAGCGCAGACATACCGCCATAGCGTCAATACGAGCCAAGTGCAGGAACGGCTCCCAATTACCCAAGCGGAACGTGTACCGAATCCGCCTAAGCCTAAGTACATCAGCATCAATACGGCCTCTGGTGTATCTATCGTGATCGCGCCCAACGGGGCTATTACGCTCAATACTCCGAATACGGCTGACTTGACGGCTTCGTCATGGACGTTCAACGGGCCGGTAACGTGGAATGGCGCGTCCACCTTCGTAGGTAACATGCAAGTAAACGGTAATATCCAAGCCAGTGAAACGATTGCCGACTACAACGGCGCTTACGGGAATATCAACCTCATTCGTTCTACTTACGACATCCATACCCACCCGACGCCTAATGGCACTTCTGGCGTGCCTAATCAGCAATTAGCGGATTAAAAACAAGCGATTATCTCGTAAACCTTGCGCTTGTGCAATTCTGGCCTGAAGATGGTAGCCATATATCTTTTGGTTGGAGTGAATCATGGCTACCGTTCTCGAATATATCTCAACCACCAATTCTTTGTCAGTATCTGGAACCGCAGGCGTCGTCAATGTCGCTGGCACAGGCATTAACAACGATTTTTCGGTGGAGCAATCGTTTCAGGCGGGGATCGCGGTATCCGGTTCCACTACTTTGGAGGCTGTCAGCGGTACTACGGGTAACTTTACCGGAGCCGTTACCGCGCTGGCGAATGCCGCCACCACAAGCGGTTCTTTAGCTGGCACGACGGCAGGCACGGTGGATTATTCCATGCCGGACCAAGGTGTCGCCAAGAAATTCGTCGCGTTTTTCAATGCGTATGAAAATGATACCACAACTAACCAGACGATCACGTTCCCCGTAGCCTTCGCCAACGCACCCGCCGTGGGCATCAATACAACTGGCCTCACGGTTTCTGGTACGACTACCACAGAAGTTGTCATTGCTGCACCGGACGCTACGACTACATACACGGGTGTACTGACGTTTGAAGGTATCTAACCCTTGGCAACCTACACCTTCCCAGTCAGCGGAAATGTACTCGCTCGTTCAACGGCGATTACCCCTGAGTTCCTGATCCCGGACTTCTACGCCCCGCAAATCTGGGCGAGTGGCGCATCTGGACTGATTAGCTACGCGGTAAGTGGTATTGTAACCGGAGGCTTTGCCGATGGCGTGAGCGACGGGAATGGTGGACTCTGGCTCGTTGGCAATACAGGATTCATCGCCGATGTAACAGCATCTGGTGCAGTGAGTAGCGGGTTCGTTACCCCTGTACTGCAAGCATTTACCGGAATTGCCTTGTCCAGTGGTGGAGTAGCCTATGCCATCAGCGCCGCTGGAAGCATATTTTCCGCAGTAGGGAACGGAAGTTACGCGGTGGCACTGCCGACCGATCTACCGGCAGACCTAACCCCTGTAGCTACTCAACTCTCTCCCTCATTCAACACACTATCCAGAGGGCTTATAGCGTCTGGTAGCACACTCTACACCATCCTCCCTACCCAACAGTCCGTTGGCACCTACGACCTCGCTACAGGGGCTTCTGGAGCCGTTAGCGGCACAGTCACGAATCCGTCCTGCTTTGCTATCTCCGCGTCTGGTGTTATCGGAGTTTGTGGATGGGCTGATTCAACGCTCATGAATGGGTTTACCCAGTTCTCCATGTCCCCAATGACCATGGGCATGTTGGTGGGGCTGAACACGCCAAACAATCAACTTATGCTGCTCATGGACAAAAACCGCACCTGGATGGTGCAGCAGACTATTAGCATCAATGAACCAGACTATCTTGCGTGGACGCCAAACGGCGAGCAGTTGTTCGTGAACAGTTCCGCCAGTGGCGTTGTGCAACTGTACAACATGGACGTGAATGTATTCAATCTGGCGCAGACGTTCACTTTGTCCGACGCCGGAGCCGTTGCCGTTATCCCCAATTCGCTCACGGCATTTATCTGCCAGACGCCATTGAATCAAATTACCATATTCAATGCGTCCAATAACGTGTGGGCTTCCGGGGCGACGATAGCGATAAATGGTCCTACCGATGTATATGCCCTCAGCAATACGCAGGTGTTCGCCACCGTGGCCTCCGGGTTCGCCTATATCAACGAAGCGAATCAGGTATGGAGCGTTGGCGCGTCCGGCGCGTTGTCTTATACACCAACAACCATAACCCAAGACGAGTTCGGCATTCTCTATGTAGCGGGTTCCAGTAGCACTACAGGCTACTTGACGGCTATCGCCAGTGGCGTCGTGCTTGGCGGTTCTTCATGGGCAGGCAGCGCTGATGATCTCTTGTGGATACAAGGCCAGTTATGCGTTACTGACTCCACCAATAGCCTTGTGCGAATCTTCGGCCTCATCAACGGCCAATTCACGCAAATAAATACGGCACCCGCACCGATGGGTAGTCCTGTGCCGATTGTCGTTACCGATAGTGGAGAGAGTATCTTTGTCGGTGGTTCCACTATGTCGTATCAGTACCAGTTCGCGCAACCGTTCACGCTACAAGCGACACAAACCTCAACGGCGTCCTTATACGTCAGTGGCGGATGGAACAACACGGTACTGGGCATTAGCGAGCGTCCGTCGGCCTGCACATTTGACGATTCCGGCAATCTGTGGGTAGCGACACAGGAGAATAACGTCTACGAAGTAAACACGGGAGGCATTGTCAGTTCTCAAATTGTCCCGCAATATGGTCAACAACCGCAAATTACGCCTATCGGATTGAGTTCGCTTATGTGGAATAACGGCCATTTGTACGCTACCTCGTGTCTTGAGGGCGGTATTGTGGAGATCGTGTGATGACTACTACTGTATCTTCAGCTGCCAACGGATTCACGCAAATCTTTCAAGAGTACCGGACGGAAAGTGTCGCCAATACGCAGTTGGCGCTATACACCTTGTCGGTACGCACTCCGAAAGCTCCATATTCCGCCGTGATTAGTTACACGTTTCCGTTGAGTCCTCAAACGGTACGCAAGTCGTTCACGGCCATGACGAATATCTACGATGTGCAAGGGCCAGTTACCGCATATGGTGTCAATCGTATCGTGGACCAGTACGGCAACAGTCCTGCCATGTTCTCCATTGAAGGGACAACAGGATGGAAACGGCACTCAAACGACGATTTCAAGTTTACTGGCTTGGCGTCCATCATTCAACTGCAAAAACTTTTTGATGTGTTTGCGGCATTCAACCAAGAGCAAATGAACAATAACGCAAAAGACTTGTTCATCATGGAGTTCTACGATTATTTCTCCAGTGAATATTGGGAAGTCGTACCGATTGGCGAACAGGAAATACGGCTCGACGCCTCACGCCCATTGTGGACGTACTACAATTTGAAGTTGGCTGGCATAAAGCGCGTCAGTGCTCCGCCACCGCCGCAAGCACCCAACCCCATTGACCAAATGTTCGCTATCGCATCGAGCAACGTCATGAACGCGGTGACTGGATTCATCGGTGAAGTAGGTTCCGCGTACCAAGAACTGGCAGGTGTTGCTACGACGCTGGGAGGCATATTGTGAGCGGCTTAGGTCCAGTTCCCGGAATCCCCGGCATTATTTGGAACGCCTATTTGTCTGCAATGGCGTATGCCTACGACAATCTTAACCCTGCCGAACCCGACGCAGGCGTTCCTGTTGTGGAAGGGCTGCTCGCTACTTGCCAGAATGCGCTGAATGCTATTGGCGCATTTTCCATATATAACTTCGGGCAACCTGCATTTCAAAATCTTGCTGAGTCGCAGGCGTATGCCGCGCAAGTATCTCCTACAGATAATGCTTTTATTTCAAGCAGGATAAATGCGTTTTCCGCCATGATGACGGCACTGTCCTCTATTTATCAACCGACGGTTTCCGTGAGCATCAATCCATTGGCGTATGGAGAAAGCATCGTTACTGCACCTGACTTGCTAAATTTCTGGATGGAGTTTAATTATGAAACGCCTCCCACTGGATTGACTGCTGATAACTTTGTCTCAGAAGCCCAAGCAGCCGCTAACGCATGGGGAGATTTCGCAACGGCGCTCACGACGCAAGGTATCAAATATACCGGCACTGTGTACGATGCGATTATCCTTATGCAGAATTGCTCTTTGGCGTCTTATGAATCTGTGCTGAACGGTAGCGGCATATCTTCCACGAATCTCACGCAGTCGTGGAATCTACTGGTTTCATTACCATCGTTGAGTCGATTTGTCTCAATCTATGTGACTGACCCGACAAACTTGCTCTGTCAGCAAATGAGCGTCATGCGGTTGACGATTCAGAACACCATAGCAAAACTGAACCAGTTGCTTATCGCACTACGCACACAACAGAGCACCAATATCCAACTCGGCACGCTCCGCAA
>JAEHJW020005492.1_pt1 | contig 53748 bp, 84 predicted proteins | sample 9271431 | NCBI WGS metagenome assembly JAEHJW02
TTCTCAACTCACTCAACTTCAGGAGTCACTCAAATGAACGTACCTCTTAATCAAATTGGAAGAATCTGCACCCTGGCGGCGATGTTGGTAGGAAGCCCTCTCTGCCAAGATCAAGGGTTTCTTGAAAGTGTGGGAGGTGTCGCAGAAATGCTTCTCGGGGAAAGGTTTGTAACTTATCTTGAAAAGTTCTCTAAAAGGGACATAGCGTTCTTTCAAGATAACAAAGCTACCCTCAATAAGAGGGACTATAGCTTCATGCTACTTCTCACTGGCGCTATTATGAGAAAGCCAGAAGAAGAAAGATGGCAACTCTACTATAAATTTATGCATTCCATGTGCGAGGAAACAGGGCTCGACAGCCGCTCGCTCGTCGATCTCGCTAAACTTCAAACCGAGGAGATTATTCGCCATGCTAAAATCTGACCCCGCAACCGGCCAAGTGAGTCACCACAATGCTACCCTCCCGCATACGGAGAAAGTACCATCCCTGAGGGAAGCTAAGCGTGCTCTGGAACTTGTCCAAGCCTCGCTCTCTGTGCCATCCCGCAATGTTCGAGAAGCCCTCGCAACCCTCGAACGCTTTATAGCTACCCGCTGAGTTCCCAGCACCCAAGCCCTCTTGAAAATAAATTTGATAGAGGGCTTGACTACTGGCAATTTATATGCCATAATACGTCATATGGGAATTTCGGACACGCGCCCTTAAAGACGGTCTATTTCAAGGAGAGTAGTAAAATGGCTAAAAACCATCCCAAGGAAAGCAGCAAACAGAAAACCCCTGTTCAGGAAGCAGCAGCCCCCTCCACCAAAACCCCTGTTCACACCGTCCAGATGCTGGATGGTCGCAGCGTAGACTTCGCGGGGAAGCGTAAGATGCTCAAAGTCATCGACGGAGATAAAATCCGCTTTGACTTTGTGAACGGAGAAACGAAGGTCTTTCATCTCCCGCACGATCACGCTCACCTGCATCGGTTGGCCCTGCATGGCGCCTCGCAAAAGATCGGTGATGAAACTTCGGGGGAAGAAAAGGTCGAAGACATGGTGAATGCAGTAGAAGCCATGATTGGACGCCTCAACTCCTCCGAAGACCCCTTTGCCCGCGTGAAGGGTGCGGGAGATAGCTTCTCGGGGAGCAGCATCGTTATCAAGGCAATCGCCCTGGTACGGGGTGTGAGCGTGGAGAAAGTCAAGGAATTCCTCGAAGCCACTCTCAAGGCTAATCCAGGCTATACTCGCCAAGCCCTCTATAGGTCCTTCCGCAATCCTAACTCGGAAGTGGGCAAGAAGATTCTGGAACTCGAAGCCGAGTCTGGTGCGAACTTCAAGGGTCCGAACGCCGAGGAATTGCTTGCGGGATTGGGAGGTTAACCTTCCCTAACCCTCTCGGGGATTCGCAAGAGTCCCCAGAGGTGAGGGTGCGTCTGGGGGTTTTCCTTCCTTTCCTCCCAGCGAGCTGTGCAAGCTCCACCCTCACCCCTTAACGAGGAGGCAGTATCATGGATGAATTTAAGCAAGTGATTGAAGGTTTGCGGGAGATCGGGAAGGAACTCAGCCGGCTCACAGATAGGCTCGAGGTAAATGAACTCTTGCGCCGGGAAGCGAGAGGGGAAAAGCTTGAACTCTGGGAGCATAGGAAGATTCTTGCAAGCCAGGGAATGGTTGACCCCATTATGCTGGATGAGGCAGCCTATCATCGGATGAAGGGCTCTCCTTCGATTCGCTGGACGGGGGATTGAGATGAGCTTCCTGCAAGCTTTCGCTATTTCGGGATGCATTATTAATATCTGTCTTTGGTGGAATGAGCCAGTTAGGTATAGAATACCCATCCTCGTTTTATTCTTTGGGCTTCTCTGTCTCAACATTCTTGGACTTTTTATAAGGTAACTTCCCTATGCCCCGCGAGAAAGCCCCCGTCCCTGATTATAAGCTCACCATCTACCTGCCACGGGCAACCTATGAGCAAGCCAGGGATTATCTCTATTCCCCCCTGGAACGTCGTGTCCCTCACGGCCGCTGGAAGCACTTCATCAATGACCTCATAACAGGGCTGTTCTCTGATACCCAGATCGACCTCGGGCTCTGGATTAAAGGCCTCCCAACTAACCTATTCCTCCTCCGCGGGAAGACTGAAACAATCTCGCAACTCACCCAGCATCTTGCAGACCAAGAGGTCTATATCAAGTCGCTGGAATCGCAACTTTCCGAGGTTAACTTGGAAGAAAGGAAGAAATAGCTATGTACCCTCCCGAAGTAATGATGCAAATAACGCAATGGAGACAGCAGGCTGTCGAAGGAACCCTCACGCAGGATGAACTTCGCAAAGCCATCCTTGCCTTGCGCCAGACTCGCAAGCTTGCTGCAGCTACCACCCCGGCCGCCCGGCGCAAAACAGCGACCCTGGCTATTCCTGACGCAGACACCCTGCTTGCCGCTCTTGGAGGTGAATGATGGAACTGGACTTTATAGAGGAAGAGATTCGGGAAGAACTCAAGATGATAATTCTAAAGGTAGTAGGAAAGGATAAACCGCAACTTTGTGGATTTATCGAAGATTTTATGCGAGCAGCTTTTCTTCACGGAAAGGTTGTAGCCACGCAGGAACTTCGTCAATTACTGGAGAAATCAAAGCTATGAAAACTTGCTCTTCCTGTACCTACTTCGTTCCCGGCGAGCATCAATCTACCTGCTGCATCGACCCGCCCACCGTTTCCATCCAGCTCGTCCCTGTGCAAAGCGTGGGAGGTACTAGAGCGGGTATCCAGGTCGCTTGCGCAGACCGCCAAGTATCCTCCACACGTCGAGCTTGCCGATACTTTGAGTCAGCCATCCTTTCCTAGGAAACCTCATGCCCAAGACAGAATTTCCGGAGGTACTCGATTCCTCCATCATAGCTAGTTTTCGCTCCTGCCCTCAGAAGGCTAATTGGGAGTATTTCGACCATTATAAACCCCTCACCGTTAACATTCATCTCCATGCAGGAGCTTGCTTCGCCCGAGGCCTCGAGGTTGTGCGGCGAGCCTATTTTGAACAAGGCATGAGCGAGGATACCGCCATCGGTGAGGGGCTCAAGGCACTTCTCGAAGCGTGGGGAGATTACCCAGAAACCGGCGACACTGCAAAATCCCTTGATAGGATGCTGGGCGCTCTGGAGTATTACTTCAGCGATGAAGCTTACCCGCTCCACCGAGAACCCTTTGCACCCATCATGCTACCTTCTGGCTCCCGCGCGATTGAATTTTCCTTCGCCCAGCCACTCCCCATCTCTCACCCTGTAACAGGCAACCCCCTGATCTACTGCGGTCGCTTTGATCAGATTGTTGAAGGCCCAGGAGGTTGCTTCGGTGAGGATGATAAAACGACTTCGAGACTTGGAGCAACTTGGTCTCGGCAATGGGATAATAGGAGTCAATTCACAGCCTATACTTGGGGCGCTGGGCTCGCTGGGAGACCTATCTCGGGTTTCCTCGTGCGGGGAGTATCTATCCTCAAGACCAAGTATGAGACTCAGCAAGCTATCACCTACCGCCCTCAGTGGATGGTGGATAGATGGTATGAGCAATTGCTCTGGAACATTCGCGAGATGCTGGTAATGTGGAAGAGCGGGGTTTGGCGCTATGATCTCGACCATGCTTGCACGGAATACTCAGGATGCCCGTTTCTGCAACCATGCTTATCGCAAGATCCCGAGCCGTATCTTATCTCCAACTACGCACGGAGGAAGTGGGACCCGTTGAAGAGGGAAGAAATTAATTTGACGGCAATATCCGACGGTGATATTGACGTACAGATATAGGAAGGAAACTAGCATGTCTTGGATTCAGGTCGGTCCCCACCATTTCGATTTACTCAACCCTCGTCCCTCCCAGATCTCCCTTGACCAGATCATCCCCTCGATCTTCCGCATCCCTCGTTTCTTGGGCCATACTTCCCGTCCCTGGACTGTGGGAGATCATTCTATCGCAGTAGCCAAGTACCTGGAACACATCAATGCACCTGCCTCCACCATTCTTCTGGGTCTTCTTCATGATGCTCATGAAGCTTTTATTGGAGACATTCCAAGTCCACTTAAGGGGATTATGGAAGTGGGTGGGAAGCCATTTAAGGAGGTTGAAGCAAAACTTCAATATATAACAGAATCCGCTCTCATCCCAATAGAACTCTACCCTACCTCTTCCGACCGAGAGCAGGTTGCCCATGCAGACCTCTGCATGCTCGAATGGGAGCGTAGAGAGTTCCTTCCTCTCTGTGAAACACCCTGGGCCTATCCCGCACCTTCCTTCCCCTTTCGCGCATCAGAATTTTTCACTTCCCACACACACAATCATCTCCATTTTCGCTTTCGCTACACTCAACTCATCCAAGGTGGCCCTAATGCGTAGTGCTTTCTACAATCACGACATTCCTTATCTCACACAGCAAATCTATCTCAACAATGAACTTATAGCTACCTTCTCTCGACCCCGCTCGTGGCGCACATTCTCAGACGACGGATGGCTTAGCGCTTATCCTGTTGCCTGGGTATGCCCTTGGTGCCTCCAAACCTGGGCACATTCCACCTTCCAGATGCCGGATGGAAATTTCGACTCCCGCCCGTTTGATCTCCATTCAGTATCCTGCTCTACTTGCAACAAACAGGTAGGCTCAACCCCGCCCGGTTCTCTTATCGAACTCGGACCTAACGACTTCCCCCTCGACCCTGGCATCATCGACTTCGCCCCGCAAGACCTCCTTGAGCGGGAATTTAATATTCTTCTTTCCAAGGCAGAATCATGAATCCTCATCTTTCAACAGGCCCCAAGATCCTCCTCATGGGACCAGCAGGCACAGGCAAAACCTACGCTCTCGGCACCCTCATTGACTGGGCAGCCCTCAACAACAAAGAGGTTTTCGTCCTCTTCACCGAGCAAGGCCTAGAGTCCCTTCTGGGCTACTGGACCGATAACGGGAAGGAAGTTCCCTCTTGCCTCCATTGGCACGTTGCAACTACAAAGCCCCTAGGACTCGAATCCCTCAAGAAAGCCGCGGATGCTGTAGGGAAGCTTTCCTTCGAAGGCATCTCCAAGATGCAAGATCCCCTTCGCTCCCAGAACAATGCCTTCTATGCCATTCTGGATGCTTGTTCCGATTTCCCAGATGATCGAACCCAAGCTAAGTTTGGCGCTATTGACTCTTGGAATACGTCTCGCATCTTCATCATAGATTCCCTCTCGGAGCTTTCCAACGCAGCCTTCAAGATGGTTATCGGCGCGAAGCCTACAGCCTCCATGCCGGATTACGGGGTGGCACAGAATAACCTTCTCAACTTCCTGCGCTTGCTCACCCAGGGCGTAAAGTCCACCGTCGTTCTCACAGCGCATGTCACCCGGGAAACTGATGAAATCACAGGTTCTGTGAAGATCATGGTGAAGGCTGTAGGGAAGGCCCTGGCGAATGAGATACCTCAGCTCTTCTCCGACGTTATCTACGCCGTGCGGGAGGGAACTCAATTTACCTGGGATACCGCATCTATGATGGTGGATACGAAGACTCGAAACCTTCCCATCGCCGCAAAGCAACGCCCAGACTTCGCTACCATCATGAACAAGTGGACTTCAAGAGGGGGGAAATAAGATGGCTAAAATTTATGAAGGGCGTGTTGCGGCTTTTATTTCTAGGGAAGCTCCCGGCAACACTACTGGCAAAGCTATTTATCGTAATATTGGAGCTTGGTATACAGATCCAGACCATCCTGATAGACCGCCTTCCCTCAAGATTGACACACTTCCACTTCCAGGAAGTGGTTGGGATGGTTGGGTAAATTTATTTCATAAGGATGAGGGAAAAACACCTTCTTCCGCAAAAGAAAAATTTTCTACTTTTCCAGAGGAGCCTTTCTGATGAACCTTACACGACGGATAGTTCCCATTACCTTAACTATCGAGAATATCAAAGAGCTTAATTTGTTCAAAAGTGCCATAGAAGCTGCGATAAAAGACCCTAATACCATCCGGCGCTATGATGGAGAGCTACTTTCCTATCTCGAGGAAATACTTTCTTTTTTAGACGATTCCGCTATACTGTCGTATACATCTTGCAAGTACCAAGAGGACATTCCCTTTTAAGATGCCCCCAGGGAGCTACACCCAATCCCTGTTTTTCAACTCAACTCAGGAGTAACATTCATGTCTCAATTTGATCCTTCAACATTCCTCGACGCTACCATCGACGCACCCATGACCAAGCGGAAAACTCTCCCCGAGGGTGACTATCTTGCCCAGATTGGGGATATTGAGGCCCGTGCATGGCAGGGAAAGAAAGATCCCACCAAGTCTGGGATGGCTTATGATGTTCCCCTCACGCTCCAAATCCCGATGGAGCTCCAGGAGGAACTTGGCTATTCCGAACTCAAACTCAGTGACTCCATCATGCTGGATCTCACCCCGCAGGGAACCATCGACATTGGCCCCGGAAGGAACGGGCGCCTGCGCATGTATCGGGAAGCCCTGGACCTCAACAAGCCGGGCACTAAGTTCTCCGCTCGGATGATGAGCGGGCAACTGGTTAAGGTTTCCGTCAAGCATGAACTTTATGATGCTGCGGATGGTACCCAGGGAATCTCCGAGCGTGTCCGCGCAGTTGGTCGGGCGTAAGTAGGCTAGGTTTGCCCCGACCTATCAAACCGGGGCATTTTTTAGCCAGGAGTTAGTCATGGACAATGATGCAAAAATGCTTTTAAAGGTAGGTATCTCTATTGTTTTTGGTATAGTGTTTCTTATTCTTCTCTGGGGAAGCTTTTTTCAAGTAAGTGCCGGTCAGCGTGGAGTATTGTTAACATGGGGAGCCGCGGAAAAAGTTGCTTACAACCCAGGTCTTCATCTTAAGTGGCCTATTGCTCAGGGAATAATCAAGATGAACGTGCAGGTGCAAAAAGCCCAGGAAGCAGAAACAGCATCTAGCCTTGACTTGCAGAATGTTACAACTACAGTCGCTACTAACTGGCACATAGACCCCGTTGACGCAAGTTGGGTTTATCAAAACATTGGTAATGAGAAAGCACTTACTGACAAGATTATCGCTCCTGCGGTAAGTAATTCTGTAAAGGCTGTGGTGGCCCATTACAATGCGGAAGAGTTAATTGAAAAAAGGGATGCTGTCAAGTCCCAGATAGAACAGCAGATCAAAAGTGCGCTTTCGGAATATAAGGTAATTGTAGACTCCGTAAATATTACTAATTTTGCTTTCAGTCTTCAGTATTCTCAAGCCATTGAGAAAAAGCAAGTCTCCCAGCAACGGGCCCAGCAAGCACAATATCAACTTCAACGCGCCCAAATTGTCGCCCAACAAACTGTGGTGCAAGCTAAAGCGCAAGCCCAGGCTCAACAGCTCTTGCAGCAAACCATTACACCAGAAATCATACAACTTAAAGCTGTAGAAAAGTGGAATGGTGTGCTCCCAAAAGTTACTGGAAATGGGGCACTTCCTCTAATCGGTAACATTACCCAGTAAATTGTAGTCCCTGGGAGGGCTAATCACCCTCCCTTTTTTCAACTCTCAGAAAGGTACTCATGTCTCAGTTCATCCACATCGACCAGATCAAGGTTCCCGAGAATCGCCAGCGCTCCTTTCATGATATGGACAAGCATCAGGAGTTAATTGTGTCTATCTCTGAAACGCAGGCTGGCCTCCAAAACCCTATCGTTTGCCGCAAGGAAGGCGAGGAGTATTACCTTGTCTCAGGAGAACGTAGACTCCGGGCCATGCGGGCTATCTATGCACTTGAGGGAACCTTCAATTTCGCTGGCCACCCTGTCCCCAAAGACCATGCCCCTATTACAGAACTTCATGAACTCTCCCCCATCGACCTCATCGAAGCCGAACTCGAAGAGAACATCCGCCGGGTAGATCTCACATGGCAAGAGCGAGCCTTAGCCACCCAGCGACTTCTCGAACTCCGCCAAGCCCAGCATGCGGCAAACCCTGAGTCTCACCCCGCTCCCACTGTTGCTTCCCTCACCGAGGATGCCGGGCGGGCACCTGTCCCCGGCAGAAACATGGTAAAGACCAACAAGGAACTTGCCATCACCTCGCACCTCAACGACCCGGACGTTGCTAAGGCCAAGACCCTCGACGAAGCCTTTAAGATTGCCCAGCGCAAGGAGCGGGATGCGAAGAACGCTCAGGTAGCGGCATCCCTCACGTCCCTCAAATCCCAGCATAAGCTCATTCAGGGAGATTGCATTGAAGAACTTTCTAAAATCCCCGATGGTACTTTTGATTGCATACTTTCTGACCCTCCTTATGGCATGGGTGCTGATGATTTTGGCGATTCTGGGGGTCGAGCAGCTGGTGCACATTTTTATGCGGATGATCTAGCAAGTTGGCTTATGCTTATGGGAAAGTTCATCCCAGAAACCTCTCGCATTACCAAGCCTAATGCTCATATGTATCTATTCTGCGACCTAGATAATTTCCCGCACCTCAAAGACCTTTGTGAGGAATATGGTTGGAAAGTTTTCCGCACCCCGCTCATCTGGCACAAACCCCAAGGCAACCGAGCCCCTTGGCCCGATCAAGGTCCACAACGTAAATACGAAGTCATCCTCTACGCCGTAAAGGGAGCTAAAAAGACCCTTCGTTTAGCCCCTGACCTCATCTCCTTCCCCACTGAGCCCAATCTCGGTCATCCCGCTCAAAAACCGGTAGCCCTTTATGCAGACCTTCTATCACGCAGTTGCCTCTCTGGTGAGCGAGTTCTTGACCCCTTTTGCGGAAGTGGACCCATCTTCCCTGCCGCTCAATCCCTCAAAGTTATCGCAACCGGTATCGAGCAAGATGAATCTGCCATTGGTATCTCCATCTCTCGTATCAATTCCCTCCCTAACCTCTGACCCCTCCACACCACCTTACGACGAAGAGGAAGATGATAATGACCAGCGTTAGAAAAGGCCTCGGCCCAATCCCCGCTCGTGTGATGATTGTAGGGGAAGCTTATTCCGACCAAGAATCCCTGCGCGGAGAACCCTTCCTTGGCAACCCGGGCGAGGAACTCAATCGCCTTCTCCACGAGGCAGGCTTCATGCGCTCAGAATGCTATCTCACCAACGCAGTAAATGCAAGGCCACCTGCCTCGGACCCCCTTCGTTGGATTGCTCTCAAAAAGTCTGCCATTACGACTTCCCATATCCTTTATCAAAACAAATGGGTCCTTCCTATCGTGCGGGAGGGTATTGAGAGTCTCCGCGAGGAAATCTCCCGAGTCAAGCCTTCCATCATCATAGCCCTAGGTAACTTCCCTCTCTGGGCCCTCACCCTTGAGTGGGGAATTCTCAAGTGGAGGGGCTCGATGCTTCCTGGCCCAGAGGGCTCTCTCATCATTCCAACCTATCACCCCAAAGCTATCTTCCAGCAATGGGAACTTCGCGCCACTGCCCTTCTCGACCTCAAGCGCGCCCGGAAGGAGCTCGACAGCCCCACCCCGCTCCCGCGGTGGAACTTCCACGTTCGCCCAACTTTCGAGAAAACCCTCAATATCCTTTGTTACCTCCAAGCGCTTGTCAAAGAATCCCCCACTTGGATTGACCTCGACCTTGAAACTCGTTTTTCCCACATAGCTTGCTGCGGCCTCTCTTGGTCCCGCACGGACGCCCTTTGCATCCCCTTCATGGAATCCCGCAACCCGGAGGGTTATTGGAACCAGGAAGAAGAAGCTGTTATCGTTTGGCACCTCTACAAACTCCTCACCCACCCTAATTGTCTCATTCGCTGGCAGAACGGCCTCTACGATGCCCAATACATCTATCGCTATTGGCATTTCATCCCCAACGGGAAACAAGACACTATGCTTTCCCAACATACCATGTTTCCTGGCCTCAAGAAATCTCTCGACTTCCAAGCCTCCATGTACTGTGAGCATTATAGCTACTGGAAGGACGACGGCAAGGAATGGAGTGCCAAAATGTCCGAGGATATACTTTGGAAATACAACTGCCAAGATTGCGTCCGAACCCGGGAAGTAGGTGAAGTAGAAGCCCAGGCCATTACCAAGATGGGACTCTCAGAGGTCGAAGCCTTCCAGCAACAACTATTTTACCCTGTCCTTCAAGCGATGATTTGGGGTGTTCGAGTGGATCTTGAAGCTCGCAACCGCCTAATCCAGGAACTCCAAGACGCCATCTCCGAGCGGGAGGCTTTTTTCCTCCACGTTCTCGGGCATTCTCTCAACCCCGCAAGCTCTGCGCAGATGAAGAACCTCTTCTACGAGGATCTCCAGCAACCTCCCATCATGTCGCGGGCAAAGAAGAACTCTCCTGCCCATGTGACTTGCGATGATGAAGCCCTGGATAAAATTGCCAAGCGTGAACCTATCCTTCGCCCCCTCATCGACAAGATTCGAGAGTATCGTTCCCTGGGCGTTTTTCTATCCACCTTCGTACTTGCACCCCTTGATGTAGATAATCGGATGCGATGCAGTTACAACATTGCCAAGGTTGAAACATTTCGCTTAGCCAGCTCGGCAAATGCTTTCGGCACAGGCACTAATCTTCAGAACATCCCTAAGGGTGATGAGAGTGGCCTTTATCCGAACGTCCGTCAGCTCTACATCCCAGATTCCGGATATACTTTCTTCGACATGGACCTTGATAGGGCGGATCTTCAAGTTGTTGTCTGGGAAGCCGATGATAAAGAACTAAAAATGGCCCTCCGGGAAGGCCTAGATATGCATTGCTTTAACGCTGTAGATCTATTTGACATCAAGGGCATCCCGGTAGATGAACTAAAAGAAACCCATCCTAATTATTTAGAGCACCGTAATCGTATCGGGTATAAAAGACGCCAGCAAGCTAAGACAGGTGCACATGCAGTTGACTACTACTGCCAAGCACGTACCTTAGCAGGACACTTAGGTATTACAGTTCATGAGGCGCAACAGTTTATTGATCGCTGGCTAGGAGCTCATCCTGGCATTCGCCGCTGGCACATTCGCATCGAAGATCAGCTCTCCCGCACTCGCTCAGTCTCCAATGCATTTGGCTATAAACGTCATTACTTCGAGCGCACAGGTGGTCTTCTTCCCGAAGCCCTTGCATGGATACCCCAGTCCACTGTCGCCTGCGTCATCAACCGAGCATGGCTCAACATCCACAATCAAGCTAAGCACATCCAGGTCCTGCTCCAAGTCCATGATTCCCTCGCTGGCCAATTTCCCACCCATCGCAAAGATGAATCCCTCAAACTCCTCTCCTCCCTCTCTCGCATTACCATTCCTTACCCCGATCCTCTTATCATCCCTACTGGAATAAAAACAAGTCCCCGTTCCTGGGGTGATTGTGTGTAACTTGGGAGTGTTGTATGGCCCGCAGGCTAAAGGATTGGTTAAAAGCATATACTGATTTCACTGCCCACACTGAAGCACCAAAGCTCATGCACTTCTTTTCTGGTGTGGCTGCTATTGCGGGGGCTCTCCGCAGAAAGGTCTGGATAGATCATGGAACATTTAAGTGGTATCCAAGCTTCTATATCATCTTGGTCGCTCCCCCCGGAATCGTCGCCAAGTCTACTACGTCTGGTATCGCAATGGATCTTTTGCGTAGCATTCCTGGCATTAAGTTCGGTCCCGATATTATTACTTGGCCTGCCCTGGTTGCTGCTTATGCCGGTGCTGGAGAAACTTTCGAATTTAATGGAGAGTGGCACCCAATGTCACCACTCATCTTCCATGCCTCAGAATTCGGAAACCTCGTCAACCCGCAAGACAGGGAGATGATTAACCTTCTCATTGAGCTCTGGGATGGTCGCAACGTACTCAACAAGGTAACTAAGGGGAATGGAAGTGATACTATTGAAGCACCCTGGATTTCGATTATCGCCGGTACAACCCCGCACTGGATTGCTGACAACATGCCCCAGGTTACCATCGGCGGAGGTTTCACTTCCCGCTGCATATTCGTCTATGCTGAATCCAAGGAGCGTTATAATGCTTTTCCCAGATCCTCCCTCCCCCGAGACTTCACCCAGCGTCGAGCAGACCTTATCCACGACCTGGAATACATTTCCCTCAACCTCGCAGGGGAGTATACTTTTACCAAGGAAGCTATCCTCTGGCAGGAAGAATGGTATGAATATCTCTGGAAAGTTCAGGCCACTGAAGCAACATCAACTTCCGTTGAAGGCTACCTTGCCCGTAAGCAAACCCACCTCAATAAGCTTGCTATTGTTATTGCTGCTGCACAACGTGACGAGCTTGTCTTAACCCAAGACGATTTCATCATAGCTGATCTCATGCTACGTAGTATCGAGCCGGATATTGAACGAGTATTCTCTCGCATAGGTAAGACGCGAGAATCTACTGAGGTAGACAAGCTCCTCATCTTCATCAAGCGCAAAGGTCGTGTGGGATATGATGAAGCTTTTCGTCTGGTACATGGCTATTTCCAGACAGCCAAGGCCTTCGAAGGTATCATCGCCGGCGCTGTGCGTGCGGGGTATATCAACCTCGAGCAGAATCCGAAGGGTTGGGTTATAGTTTGGATTGGGGGTTAATGTATGGTAATATCCCGGTCGGAAAATGCCGGCAAAATCACGCCCATAGAAACTCTAATCCGTTCCTTGGGTTATTGCTGTCCCTATTTCTTCCTCAAGCAATTCCCCTCAAATTCCCTAATCGCGGCTCGCCTGGGAGTCTCCAGCCGACAGGTGCGTCGGTGGAGGTCCAGGTTTCTCAACAATCAGCTTACTTGCCGAGGGTATTGTGAGTGCCTCTTGCCCAAGTTTGCAAAGAAATCAGTTGGTTCCTGATCTGATTGCAGGTGTGGTAATTTTGGGTTGCATTCCCGAGTGCGTCAACGGCTGTAAACTGGGAGGGGGTTGCATCAGTGCTGGAGGGGGTTCCGGGAAGCTGGGACATAACGGCGGAGTTGTAGAGGCGCACCCACCCAAAAGTAAGTTTACAACCCCTATCCACCCGCTCGCCCAGATATACAGGAACCTGTTTTTCAATCGTCCTATATACATAGCGAGTCCTTTCTTTCCCTTGGATATACTTCGTAACCACCTTTTGTGTAAGGTCACTTTGTTTCTCCTGTATCTTAATCACCTTCAGGGCTTGCGAGCGGGTGGCTGCTCCATCTAGGGCTTGTTGGTGCCTTAGACCTTCCAGCCACCCATAGCCAAAGACAGCCATCGCCAGGGCTCCTATGGCGAGCCATCTCCCCCACCAAGGGAGCAAGAAGCTCATCAGAGGCTCTTCCCTGTTTGCTTGAGGTTTTGCAACTCAGCCTCTACTTTAGCTTTATCCTCCATCAGCCTCTGTCCATGCTTAGTCCCAACCATCAGACCTGCAGCAAACCCGACTAGCAGTGCAACCACAATACCTAGTCCCAAAACTCCTGTCATGTTACTCTCCTTCAGTTACCCGCTCGAGCCTTCGCTCCGAGCCCAAATGCGACCACAAGGCCGCTCCAACCGGAGACAAACGAAAGTACATCTCCGGGCCATCCAGATAGGTTCCCGCACGCGAGATACACTATCCAGATAATCGTGTAGAGCAAAGATGTCCAAACAAACCCAGCTCGGAGTTCATCTGGTATCCCTGCCCTATCTGCAACAAGTTTAGCTAGCCATTCTTTCATAGGTGTTTTGCCGAGGGATCAGCTTTCTGTGTAGGCGGAAACGGCGTAGGTCATAGAATCAGAATATTAACTGCCAAGCACCAGCGGCGGTACGTCCATAAAGACCTGTCCCTGTCGAATTCGTGTTGTAAAGTTTGTCACCTTTAAGCGGAATAAGCCTTGCAGGAGGCGCTCCCGCCGATGCGCCAAGATCAATTTGTGCACTCGGGCAATCAATGGACACAGAAACTGTTCCGCTAGTCAGCAATGCAAACTTCCCAGCCACGTGCGTGACATTCTCTCCCTGTATACGCCATGTTCCAGAACCCGCTAGCGTAAAAATATAGTTGGCCGGCCCACTATAAAACTTCATGTTAGAGAATCGAATATTGCCCGAAGTGGCTGATGAACTATCGCCTAGAAAGTAGGAACATTTGGCGTTGTTATCCGCATAGACATTTACGATGTCTATTTCTGTCGGGTATGTTTGAGAACCTTGCGATAAGGTGAAAACGGCGCCAGCTTGCCCTGTTGTAAGCGATAAACCATTAACCCAAAGATGTTCCAGAATGCTTCCGGCTTGAGCAGTGACTAAGTTGCCATAGAAATTAGCGCTAAGCGCAGCACCGGCGCCTCGGTACTCTACGCTATTGATGCGCAAATCGCGCACGGACGCTCCGGATTGAATCTGAACGAAGTTTTGTCCATTTCCCCCACTGAGCAGACAACCATTCAAACTCAAATCTTGGATGACTGCACCGTTTGCCAGGTTGATGGGAGCATAGGATGTGCCGTAGGTCAGAGATTGCAAATTGTCCCACGTCAACTTGTTAATCTGCGTGGCACCTATATTGCAGAAAAACGTCGTTGCCAAGCTAGAGGTATTGTCTATGACATTTCCAATCCGTACATTTCCGTAATTGGTAAGACCTCCGAACGCTATTGTCGTTTGCCCTACAGCAGTAGGCGTAACATCGATTCTGTCAACGATGAATTCTGTCATCGTCCCTCCGGAAACCCCAGAAGTAGTGTCGCCTTGGATAGCGGCGCCAGTACCACTAATTTCGCCAACTCTCAGCACCCCATTATCGTATCCGGTGTAACAAAACAGCTTCACATGGGCGGTAGGCGAATATCCCCGAGTGGCTTTGACGGTATTGAAGCCATTAGACGCCTGTCCAGAAGGACATGCGGTGTCCCCAAACGAACCAGACCCGTAAGTCACGCCCATAGCAAAGATGTCGTCCGTGCAGTTATAAGCTTCCAATACGCCGAAATCGTTACCGTTGCAGAATGAGTCTATCTGCATCGCCACCCCTCCATTTGCATTGTGGATGCGAGGAACGCTGTTATGTCCAGCATTCATCAGCGTCAGCGCGCGCCAAGTGGCATTCTGCACACTGGGCAAATCAAAGACTGAGTTGCCGATATTCACGAAGATGGCGGTGAAGGCTTGATATAGATCGTTGTTGTTGTTCGCCTTGTTCCCGTCGTAGCTGAAGTTCGTCAGTTTGATTCCAGTGTTCCCCAAAAGCTGGGCCGTCCCGGTGGCGGTTTCATTCGTTCCGGTGTTGGCATAAGTCCACGTTCCCGCGTCGGGTGAACTGCTGGTGATCTCGGCCATGCCATTGAAGCTGTTTGCGCCACCGAGGCCGGCAACATAGACATGATCACCAGATTGGCGTTTGTGGCCAGTCTCCGTCACTGTCACCACATTAGACGCACGGGTGAAGTTCGCGCCAGACAGCGGATTGTAGCGCGCCACGAAAATACGCGATCCAGCGGGGTTGGTCGGATTCGTCCCAGCGTTGGAAAAGCTCCAAGTATTTGCGGTGACTGCCGTTATGGTTTGCGCACCATTCAGTGACGTATTTCCTTGGGCTGCCTCGATGTAGACTTGTTGCCCGACAGTGCGGGTGTGTCCATATTCCGTGAATGTGGCAGTCCCTCCACTGACAGACACCATCGCTGTCGTAAAGGCATTTTGGGTGTCAATACCACGGATAAGCGCACAATTTGAGCCATTGGCGATGTAAAGCTGAACACCTTGGCCAAGTGACAATTCAGTGTAGTCATCGATCAGGAGAGTTTTATCGACCTGATAGACGCCGGGTGTATTTAGCGTGACGAAGCCCGTCTGATTCAGAGCTTTCTGAATGGCGGAAGCATTCTGCGCGGCGCTGGCAGAAGGTGATGCGCCGAATGATTCTGCTGTTATTCCAAGTGCTGCTTGAGGTAGCCCCAGGCGTCCATTCGCTAGCGTCCCCATCACACACCTCCCATCATCGGAAACGCGGTAATGCCGCCGGTGCCAATCTGGGTGCAGTAGGCGGCGACGAATTGATATGGGATTGCGCTCAAGTCTGGCGCCTTGTCTTTCCCGGTGATGCCGTTCGCGTAGGTGCTCCCGATGGTGATGGTGCAAGTCCCGAGCAGCGTATTTGTGTCACCTGCGACCGGAGGCGTGTTGTTGTCGGGCCACGAGTGAAACTCCACCGTCACCGTTTGCCCCACCGTCCCGCCTGTGGTTTCGAGCACGAGCGAGCGCGCTTCCATTGAGTAGCCGGGCTGCTGGTTCACCAGCATCCATTCGCCGGGTCCAGTCGCGGTAAAACCGCGCTGGCCGCTTCCGTTGAGCAAGTCCATTGTGTGTTCCTTTGGGCGTGAAAAAACCGCCTCGCGGGCGGCTTGTGTTGGGTATTAGGTGGGCTATTTCGTGGCGAACCAATCGATCAGTGCGTTGAGTCTGCCGGCGCACTCGGCATATTGAGATTGAGCGGCGGCAACGTAGGTCGCAACGTCCCGATCAGAGGCGGCAGCGCCGGGGGCATTTTCTGGAGCAGGCTTGCCGGGGGTTTCGGGCACACCACTTCCGGCTGCACCTGTGTCGAGCACGCCGACAAGCTGAGCAGAAAAGCACTGAGTACGGCCAGTGGTAAGAATCGGAATGGCATCCTGCTTCTCCTTCAAAAGTTGAGCGTTCTTGCCCAATGCGGCCTGCAGTTGGGTTTGGAGCGCATCGCCGCGCGCCTGGGCGTCCGCGATGGCCTTGTCGGCGGCTTTCTGGGCAGCGATGATTGCCGCTTGCTGGCGCACCAGGGATGCCTCATAGGCCGTGTGATGGCCCCAGAAGAACGATCCGGCACACGCTAGCCCGAAAGCCAGGGCGCCGAGCACATACCGATTAAGCAGGAGGGTTAGCGGCATTTTTCACGTCCGCGGCTGCCTTGGTTACGGCGGCTTTGGCCTGGTTGATGTCGAGGGATGCGGTAGTGGCAGCCTGGTGGATAACGTTCGCTGCGGCTTCGATCCGGGCGGCATGCTTGCGGAAGACGAGCGCGCCTGCCACGAAGGCCAGCACGGCGAAGATCAGCACGGCGATGACGACATAGAGAGACATGGTAAACCCTTTCAGTTATTGCCGCGCAAGCGCAGCCATCCACCTATGGATGCGGCATAGGCACCGATTCCAACCGCAAAACTCTGCGCGTCCCATCGCTGGGAGATCGCCAGATAGGCCAGGAGAATCCCCAGGGCCACTCCAACGACGCGCGCCTCATCAGGAACACCCGACGCATCTGAAAACATGCGACTGATCCAGCTTTTCATCTCTCGGCCTCAAAACCGTGGCATATCATCACCCAATCGGCCGGGTGGCATTCTTCGATGGGTGAATTGCAAATGTGTTCCCAATCGGCCCCAGGAAGGCCAGGAGAGATTGATATGCAGATTCCCCAATCGTAGTGGCGGCACTGAAAGCACAAGCTTTCTGCGCCGTCATCGAGCGGCAACGGGGCGCGCGTGGTGGTCACATCCAGCGGCTCATGCCGAAGGCGACGTATAGCGCGACCGCAGCCAACGTCACGGCAACGCCGGCGCCGAAGCCAAGCAGGAAGTAAATCATGCCTCGTGCTCCAGAATCTCGATGTCGCTGAACTGGTAGCCGTCTTTCCCGTAGCGCTGCGCGACCCAGAGCGGATAGCTCAGGCGGTGGATTCCCTCGTCCTTTCCGACGTGGTGCGCTTTGCACAGCAGCAGCCCGTTCACTGTCATGTCATCGACGAAAGTTTCCGGGTGCTCAGGGTCGAAGTGCTCCCAATCGAAATCAGGAAAATCCGGCTTTACCAGCTCCCAATCGATCATGTTCATGAGGCTGCGCTCAATGGGATGGTGATGGGCTTCGAGGGGATGGCCTGACTCCTCGGCGGTGCGTCCGCAGACCCAGCAGCGGCCATCTTTGGAGGCCACAAGCAGCTTCTTGGTGCGCTCGAACAGCGCCGTCGTCACGCGATCGGCATGCTCGGGAACGTCGATGTCCTCGACGAGCGTGTTCTTTTCTTCGTGGGCATCGGTCATCCCAGGCTCCTGATGGTGAAATCTTGCCCCTTGAGGGCGGCCTGGCAGTGATTGGGCATCACCTCGGCCAGGGCCTCACAGACCCAGATGGCAAAGTGGTTACCCGACTGAGCCGCCTTCGCAGTCAGGTAGCTGATGGTCTTGCCGGGAATGCCCCAGGCGATCGTCGCGCCCGTCACGTCCCAGGCGTGGCAGCCTTCCAAGCCTCGCGCCGGCGAGAAGATGACTTGCACCACATTCCAGAACCAGGCGAATGGCCCCACAAGCAGGACGATCCCTAGAAACACCAGCATCAGCAGCTTGGCTTTGAGCAGTTTCATACGAACCACCCCGCAGCAAACGCAGCCATTCCCATCAAAAATCCCCGTGTCGCCTCCATGGCCGCCCACTCGCTCTCAGGAAGCATGAGCGCCGGCACCACCATGGCCACGCCGGCCAAAGGGACGAAAAGCAGCGTAGAAGGCAGCCAATAGGCCAGAAGCACGCCCGGTGCAGCCCAAATCATGCCGCGCACGTAGAGCGCCACCACGGGCGGCATAAGCGGCAAGCCAACCGGGCCGACATAGAGCTTGATTTCCTCGTGGCTATCCTGCATCACGGCCTGGATAACCTTAGTCCAACCCATCCGATTGCCGATCCACCAGCAGCCGATAAATATTGCGTATTGCCACCATGTCTGAGCATGCAGCAGGAAGGCCAAGCACAAGCCGTAGGGAATGATCCAGGGTAAGCGGGTCATCCACTGCGGAATGGCGTTCTTGCCAGCGCCGCGTAGCCGGTCGAAGGCCCCACAGAGAACGATGGCGAGAAATTCAAGCATTGGAGAGTGCTTGCATCAGATTGTTGGAGATACGGCGCGCCCATCCCTTGCCGTCATGCTCCCAATTTACGAGCCCGGTCATGTAGCGCAGCCGGATGGCGTTGAACAAGCCCACTACGGCAGCAGCATCCATGGCGCGCACGGCCGCTATCGTCTTTGCACCGAGGTCGCCATCTTGCTTCACGCCGGCAGCAGCTTGCAGCCATTTCACAGATTCTTGAATGCCTGAATTAACCGTCCCGTCGAAGACCTGAAAGGCCACCGGATAACTCAACTGATCGAGCCCAGCCGGCCAGTATTCAGCGCGGTAGATGGTTTTGGCCACTTCCTGCGGCATATCCTTCATGGGGCCTAAGTAGCCATGAGCACGCGCCACGCGAGCAGTGACGCCCCACATGGTTTCCCCGCCAGGGTCTTGCGGATCATCGCTGTAACCACCTTCGTTGCCGAGCAGCTCGGTAAAGGCGCGGTCGAAGTTGCTCATTTTGTGATGCCCCCATGATGCAGCCCGAGAAATGCCGCCACGCCCAGGCCAATTCCTGCAGCCCAATAGAGCACGCGCCCAACGATCTGAAAAAACTTGACGCCAGAGCGGAACTCGCGCCATGTCTGTATCACGTCACGCAACACTTCACGCTCTTCGTCGCTCAGGTTGTCCTCTACTCGGCGGTGTTCTGTCATGAGCCCTTGCTCCCTTGTTGCGGGCGAAAAAAAGACCGCGTTGGGCGGTCTTGGGAAATCCTTGTTTTCAAGCGCTACCAGGGCGCGGCGGGAAGATCGGCAATCAACTGCGCTGCGGTTGGCATGGGCGTCGTCCCGGCTTTCACAGAGGCTTCGTTAGCGAAGCACAATCCCCACACCGCATCGCGCCAAGTATTCATCGCCGTCGCGTCGGCCTTCCAAGTGGCATTGGAACTATTCAAATAGCTGATGCAGGATGCGGCGGAGTCATAGCCTCTGACTTGCGCTTTCTGGTCAAGATATTGCTGCACCGCGCCCTCAAGAGCCGACAACTGTTCAGCTTGTGTGGGAGGCGGCGGCCAGTTGCCCGTAACATTTGTCCATGTACCAGGGCTTTGTGCTTGCAAATCAGCTAACTTGGCAAGTTGCGAAGGGTCGTCAGCGTCGAAACCGTAAACTTGTCCGTTAGGGGCTTTCCAGTGTTGCATATTCATCTATTTCTCCTAACCAAGTTCAATCCAACTATCAACAGGGCCAGACCCAGTTATTTCATAACTTTCGCCATCTTGCACGACGAAAGTGACTCCCATTTGAGAAGCATTAGCGGTACCACCCCCTATCCACTCAGCTTGTTGAACCCCATTTATAGAATAATAGGTGGTGGCACCTGCGGTTGATTGGTGGCCAGTAAGCATTACGGTTTTCGGCTTGCCGGAGGTGTTAAAGTAGGTAGTCCCTATCAGTCGGTTTGTGCCTACTGTGAATATTGTTCTAGTCTGCCCGTTCCCGAGCCCAGCCATCCCGTAGAGGGCGGCTCCACCCGCCCCCTGAATGTTCGTCGGCCCAGTCGCCCAAGTACCAGCAGTTGCTTCGTTGATGTCCACAAACCCAATGACGCGTATCGGGCTATTGGCTGAAACAGCAGCGGCAGAGTAAATTACGTTCGCACTGTTCGACGTGCCGCTGATAGTGGTCGGCGATTGAAGCGCTGTTTCGTCGATGAAGCCGTTGCAGACGCACAGCACCGGGGTTCCGCCGTTATATGCGAGGGCAAAGTAAAGGCGTGCGGTCTGTCCGCTGACGGTTCCTAGCGTGGCGCCGGAAGGTACTGTTAGAGACAGAGCACTTCCAAGAGTTACTGCTACCGGAGCGCCATTCGCAAGACTCGGATTTCTGAATTCGAGGGAAGATGGAGAATTTGCCGCCGGCGCACTTATCCCAATTGTCAGGGCATTCGCGGATACTGAGGCCGTGATGGTGGGATATTCGAGCGTGATCTGGGCCTGTAAAGTGGACTGAACGCTGTTTAGCTGCCCTAGATTGACAGCTTGCCCAATCGCCGCAGCGGTGGGGACGCTTACCGGATTGCTGAAACTGTTTCCTGTCCCCGTAAAGGCGTTATTGTTCCCGGAAAAGGTGTTCGCAGCCGTAAAGGTGTTCGGCTGCGCGACAAATGCCACGCCAGCATTGCTTACGGTGAAATTACTCCCCACCGTTTCGTCCCATATCGTGTTTCCCAGCGAATCTTTCACGATCTGCCGATATTGGGTACTGTCAGCTCCCCATATAGTGGCTTCCCCGTTGGCGTCCAGCGTCAAAGGATTGGCGTTCAGGATCGTCAGGGCGGAATCTTGCCAAGTGTTGGTCGGCGTAAGAGTGCCTGGCAGGTAAAACGCTACCGTCCCAGAAGCCAGGGGGGCGCCGTTTCCGTCCAGAAATTGCTGTTTGCCATTTGGGAGTTGTTGTGCCATCTTTGAATTTACTCGGCTGAAAGGTTAGTCATGAACCGTATATACAACCCGGACCCCGCGTGGCCTGAAATCGTCGCGCTTTGCATTGCGTTTGTGTTGCTGCTTTCTTCCACGATGTCCAGTTGGCCGCTCTCCAAATTCCTGGAGGTCAACTGGTGGCCATTTCTGCGCATCATTCTGTGGGTATGGGTGCCCATGAGGTTTTTTGATCTGATCAACGGAGGCCCATCCAGACGGGCTGCGATGCGCGTTCTCTATCGACGTTGGCTTGCATCCGTCAACGCCCGCGCTGATTGAATTCATAGCCCAGCACGCTAGCGGGGATCGCAGCGGCTCTTGTACCTAACAAGGCATTATTCAGGACGCGACGTCCCAATCCAGGCTTTGCTCTATCCAAAGCTGCTTGCAGCGTCTCTGGGTTCTGCTCGAACAGGAGATTCCCTCGGGCTTCCAATTGGCGTGCGCTGGGTGTCATCGCCCAATCGCTCAAGGTACTTAACCCACTCCGGGTTGCACTTCCTATATCTCCGCGCAGCAGATGATTCACCGGAGCGCCGATGTCCACAGATTGGGCGCCGAGCATCCTTCGGGCCGTCTGTGACCCCTTCAGCACCGCGTTTCTGGTGGCAGCATATTGCGCTTCGGCCTGCATTTGGCGCTCGAATTGCTCGAAAGCTTTTGGGTTGTCAAAGGCGGCGGCAATCTTCGAGCGAATCAGACTATTCCCAAAAATCTTGCGCGTCACGTCGGCACCGTCCTGGGCACCTGCGATCTTGTCTTGTAGCGCTCGTGTGACACCGCTCAGGAAAAATTGGCGATCGCTTGGCGACATACGCTGAACGGTCGAGGTGGTGATTTCGGCATCATTGGTCAATGCACGGCGCCCCATTTCCAGAGCATCCAAGGAAGAAGAGGGACCGGCCCACGCTGCACGGGCAGCCGCATAATCTGGGCTCGCCTGATCCAGATAATTTACAAACGAATGGCGCACGTCATTAAGTGCCCGTCCGCGCTGATCGAGCACAAGGCGCCCTGTTGTTGGGTCGCGGTATTGCTCCACCATGTCATCGAGGCCGCGTTTAGCCGCGTCGGCTGCGCGCATGCTCACGGATGGCGCTTGGCCTGGAACCAGCGTTATTGCCAATGGCTGTCCGCTCGCATCCACAATCGGCGACGGAATTTCATGCCCTGGCGTCGATTTGAGAGATGCAAAGTCCTCTGGGTTGAACGGCACATTCTTTGCAAGCGCATCCAATCGCGCAATTTCCTGGCCACGCGCAAGCCCGGATTGAAACACGGGATCTTTCAGGAATGCCTGTAGGCGTTCGTCAGGGAAGAGTTCACCAGACAACGCTTTTTCATATAGTGGCGCGGCTTGGGCGGAGCGTTGTGCCATAAGGTCCGCGGCCTCGCCATGAACATCGCCGGATGCTTCGGTGGCAGCCTTGACCGCATCATTTATGCGGGCTCCGGCCGTATCAGCTCTCCCCTCCAGGACAGAAACGGCCTTTCCCTGCGCTGGGCCTGGGGCCGCTGCGACCTCTTCGCCAAGTTGGCGCACATTGCCCCCCATCTTGGCCGTCAGAGCCGACACGGCGTCGATGGGCGTCGCCTGCGACCCCATGACGCGCATCTGGGCAACGATCTGCTCTGGTGTTACACCATCCGCAGCCGCAGCCTGGAGAAGCTTATTGATTGCTACGCGTTCGGTTGCCGCCGGGGAAAGGTCAGTCGTCAACGGAGAAACGAGATTGCCGACAAATTGGCGCCCCACATTCAGCCCTTTTCCGACAATGCGCGCCGCTGGGCCTGCTATCGCTCCCATTTCCGCGCCTTTTGTTGGGGAATTCCCAGTCAGGGCATTTCCTTCCGCTCCCATGATGGCGCCTTGCGCCGATGCGCTGGCGGTACGGGCTGCGACGCCCCGCGCGCCGGCCATTCCTTCCCCAGCGCTTCCTGTAAGCAGATTCCCAACTCCACGCACAGCATTTGCAGCGGTCGAGCCCTCCGGTAAAGCCGCCGCAATACGAGGAGCCACGGCCCCAATCGTGCCCTGCGTCAGAAGCATAGCCGGCAGCGTCGCCGCCGTCTGACCCGCGACTTGCCCAACATCCATGCCTAGCGTGGGTTTTGTGGACTCGTAGAGTTGCTTTTCGGAGGCGATCTGCGCATCGTAGTTTTTGGCGACGGAGGCAGGCACAAACCCTACGTCGGCGGCTCCATGCAAAAGCGCCCCTTTGACGGTCTGCCCCACATCAGTAAATCCGCGTCCCATCCCGACCATGAAACGCCCCATAGCCGAAGGTTCAAGCTGTTCTGCTGTGGGTGCCGCGCCTTGGCCATCCCGAGCCATCGCACGGAGGGACGCGACCGTGACAGGCTGTGATCCCTGCATCGGTTGCGCCTGGGGTGCACTCGCCGCGCCCGGGCTTCCCCACATTGCACGTAGGGAGGCTACGGTAAGAGGCTGTTGAGCGCTTGGCTGCATGATTTTCTGCACATTCTGCACATAGGCTCTCGTCTGGGGACCCCAATTTTTGGGGTTCATTCCGCCGTGGTAATAGGTGAGCGCGCGCGACACGTCTCCTCCGGCTGCGCGGAGATCGTCGGCCATCAAATGCGCTCCGGCATTCACATTCTGGACGGGGTCTGTCGGATCGGTGACGCCATAGGCCCGATAATTGGCGGGCTCCAATTGCATGAGACCGACCGCCCCGGTTGGCGATACTGCGACAGGGTTAAAGCCACTTTCAACTTGGGCCTGCGCGAGAAGCAGGTTCTGTGGGACGCCATACTTAGCCGCTGCCGCCGCAAAGATCGGGCCGTACTTATTGGCCGAGGTAGCCATTTGCCTTTAGCCAGTTCATCGAGTCCGCGATTGGTTTCAACTGCGCATCCGTGAGACTATCGATATAACGGGCGCGGATCTGCGGAGGTAGGTATTGAAGCTGGAAGGCTGCCGCATTCGGAACGTGCTGATTCCAATAGGCCTGAAACTGTGGATAAGATGCCGGCCCATACTTGGATTCCCACTGAGTCCATGCTTTTGCGTTCACTTGCTGATAGTCCATACCTCCGAGGAGCATTCCGCCTGCCGCATGCACGGCTTGAGGGGTCATGCTGGCATTCGGAGTAGCCATTTCAATGGTGAATAACTTGTCATCTGTAGGAACACCCATTGAGCGCAGCGACTGGCCGACGAATTGCATGGTCGATTTCTGTGTGAGTTGGTAGGCCGTGGCCTGGTCGATGCCTTTGATCCCAAATTCCTGCAGGACTCCTCCCAATTTCGCCATCTGGCCTGCAATAGGACCACTATTTGCGGCACCGCTTTCAGCAATGATCGATTGAAGCATCGCGCGCTGTGGGGCGAGTTGGGACGCCTGTTCTACTACACCCACCCCTTGTTTGGCCGTTTCTCCCCCATATGTCGTCTGCGCAGCCTGTTCGGAAGGGGTAATGCCGCTCGCAATGATGGGAGGCGCTTGGCCGGTGGCGGCCGTATTTGCCACACCTCCCAAGGTGGTCACCACGTTTGCGCCGCTCGGTGTCGGAAGCGTCACAGGGCTGGCGGCCTCGGCTGGCGTCAGCGTATTGGCAACGCCGTTTCCGATCACGGCCCCCACGGGCGATGCCGCATTCGGATTCACGTTCATCGGGAATTGCGCGGAGCCGGTATTGACCATCTGCGTGACTGGCGAGACATTGACGCCCCCCATGGCCATGGTGCCGCGCGCAAGCGTCTGCGTCTCATCGGGAGTCTGGCCGGTGAGCCCCTTGGCCACGGACGCCCCTTGTTCGGGCGCGCCCATTTGCGTGTAGGCGTTCTGCACTAGCTGCTGGAGCATCGATGTGGTGCGCTGCGCCGGCGGGAGCGTGATCCACGCAGTGACTGCCTTTCCAAGCGCCTCAGTACGCTGCAGGTTTTGAGCAAGCGTCATGCCTTGGTTCTGCGTGTACTGGTTGCGCAAGCCTGCTTGGGAGGCCAGATAGTCCGGCGCAGCCATTCCAACGAGAGGATTTCCGGAATTTTGCAGGTTTTGACGCAGCGCGGCAGGATCTACCGTCCCATTGGCGGTCAGTGCATTGAGGTACGCTCGACCCGCCGCTTGTTTGGCCTGAAATAGATTGAGGCTGTTGACGGCCCCCTGATTAGCGAGAATCTGTCCTCGCAGTTGCGCCACCGATTGCCCCATTCCGAGCAGATTTGGGGACGCTGGACGGTTTGCGACGGCGCCCAATGGAGCGGCGCTCATGTCCGGGATGACGACGCTAGGCATTCGGCACCTCCTGCTGGGCAGCGTTCCTGGCTATGCGGTATTTACCCTCGCGAGTGACGCCAACGTGCGGCTCGATAGACTGGAGAGCCCCATACGCTTTTGCGAAATTGGCCTTGAGCCATTGGGTGAGTTGCTGTGTCTGCTCCGGAATGGTGGGCACGAGCGCCGCCGCGTCCTTTGCTGGCATCACGCCGTCCTTTACGGCTTCGGCCAGTTCGGAAATCACATCGCTCTTTGTGGGCTTGGGATTGGCCAGGAGTTTGCCGATTCCGGAAATCGTCCACTGCAGCCGCTGGACCGCCTGGTGATCATCCATCCCATGCGACTGGAGCGCCGATTGCATCTGCATCAGCGGATCGGCTTGCTGCTGTTGCGCAGGCGCGGCACCCACTCCGAGCATATTTGGCGCCGGCCCTCCTTGAGGATCGGCGCTCCCGCTATCCTGCGCCCCAGGAGGGGCGAGAAAGTTCTGAATATTCGGCATAGGATTATCCCGTCAGCCCATTCATGAGAGTTCCAAGAGGATCGTTGGAGGCATTCGCCGCCGCCAGTAGCTGAGGAGAAGCCCCGCTTGAGCCGTACATGCCATTCATCATCGCGTATTGCGCCGCCAGGTTTCCGGCGTTCGATATGCCATTTCCGAGCGCATTCGCGGCCGCGGCCTGCCCTGCGGCCGTGGATGCTGCGCCCGCCATCCCTAGGCTTGCAGAGTTGGTGGCGGCTCCTGTGAGGGCGTTAGCGCGCGCCATATTCAGGTTGGCGATATTCTGAGAGACGTTCGATGCAGCATTCGCACCCAGTTGCGTGGCACTGAGGTCATTGTTGAAAAAATTCTGGTAATTGCTGTTCGCCAACCCCTCCGCGTAGTTCGCGGCGCCCTTCATTGCAGCACCGCTTGATCCGAGGCCCTTCGCCGCAAAACCGTTCTGTGTAGCCTCTAGCCCTTGCTGCAATTGAAACTGATACCCAGGCAGATTCTGAAGAGCTGCGGTCATTTGGCCACTGTTTTGGCCGGTGATGAGATTGTTAAGGCCAGCTGCGCCTGCGTTTCCAAGATCCAGATATGGCTGGAAAGGTGCGTTCGCCGCGCCAATCGCCTGCTGATCGATGTTGGCGGCTTGCTGACCCGTGTTCAGGATGGCTTGCTGGTTGGCCGTCGCCGCATTCGCTTGTGTCTGCGCCGCGCTCTGTGCGCCTTGCGAGGAGATATAGGCACCTCCAACCGCGCCGACCGCTCCAATTACCGCTGCTGCAACCATATCATTTTCCTAACCATTTCGAGTAGTACACCTCGACGCGCTCATATTTGAGGCGCTCGAACAGCGGGCTTGCATCTGCTTTAAGCTTCGCGCCGACAAACAGCCTTCTGACGCCACGGCGCTTGACTTCCTCTTCCATAAACTTGAACAGGCGAATCCCGGCACTTCCAGTACGCTTGTCGGGCCGGACATAGAAAATATCCATAGTGCACGTAAGACATGTCCGATAATGTAGCCCCGGCGCAATAAACCCGATGAAATACCCGACCATTTCCCCAGCGTCCCGCGCCGCAATAAAGAGCACTTCCCCGCGGTTCTCCCGCTGGAAATAGACTTCCCACATGGGGTCAAGCGGTACGTCGACCTTATTGAGTGCCAGCTCATCCCAATGGCCGACGATGAGCTTTTTGATCTCAGGGACACCAGCGCGGAAGGACTCCACGTGAAACGTGATCATTTCGAGGTGCGGATGTCCACCACCATGTGAATGCGATCATCATCGGAATTGTTGATGACCTCGTGCTCTTCGGAATTGTCGAACCACCAGACTTCTCCCGTCGCCATGTAGACGCTTTCCTTCGCGGCCCGGAAAACCACCCCTGGGGATGCCTGGAGCACGATGTGATGGCGGTCCCAATATTCCGCATGCGCGTACGTGTCCCGGTGCGCGAAGATACGCCCCCCTGGCTTGAGCTTGTTGATGATGACGCGCCCCAACCGCTCCCCCTGCACGGCCGCCATCAGACCGAAAACAAGTGGACGCGCTTCCGGCAACAATTTGAATGCGGGTTGATCCACGTTTTCATGCTGGTCGAAGTTGGCCTCATGCTTCTTGAGCGCCTCTTCGGTTTCGTGCACGCTGCGCGGAGGAAACCGCAAAATCACCGATTCCGTGTCGCCGAAAGGCCCCTGTGGATAATCGCGTAGGTAAGTGTCTTGTTTCCATATGCCATGAGACTTCTCAAATCGATGAAGGGCAAGAAGGAGAGGAAGAACGGCTGCGTTTTGGGCAAGCTTGAGAAAATTTCTCATCGAGGAATCCAAGTTAAAGTCGGAGCTGCTGAATAGGTAATCTGGAGACTGTCTTGATAATCCATGGGGGCCATTCCCACGGAGGCTGGAATCGCTGCGGAAGAGGAGCCTCGCATCAGCGTCAGCGCAGAGACCGTTCCCCCTGCAATGACGAGATGACCCACCCCAGGCGCCTGGAATGTATAGGGAGAGGCCCCGACTGTTTCAACAATGAAAGCGCCCCCTGTTCCCTGCCTAATTTCCGCGAATGCTGCATTGAGCGTGTTGGTGTCAAATGCCTGTACTTGTGCGAGTGGAACCGCATGATTTACATCGAGCGCTGCGCTTACATCGAACGTTTGCAAAGCATCGCCGGCATGAGGCGCAAAAAGCGCGCCTGCCCCACTCCCGGTTCTGACCCAGAGCGAGTGGAAGAATCGGCGCCACATTTCCGTCGGCCTGCCGTCAGGTGTCACCATTGGGGTTGTTGGCGCAGGAATCGATTGCTGAACAGGATTCGTCATGAGCGTGCTGGTCTCACATCAATGAACGCACCGTTTAGCGCCGTCATGGCCGGCGCGCTCCACGCTACTTCGAAAACGCGATCCCGCGCCATTCCCAGGCGTTGCCATTGGAGGATGGTCTGAGTTTGCCCGACTTGGCCAAGAGGCTGTAGCACCGAATCGCCATAACTGATCCCCCGATCATCGGACCACCGAAGCTCAATCTGAGGGACTGCGGAGGGATCAGTGATTGCCCCGCACTGCATATCGGCCACGAACTGGCGATACATGATGCGCTTGAGCTCATTGACGACGTGCGGGAAGCTCCGGATGCGCCGGATCGCCGCGCCGTTGTCCGTGTAATTGTTGATGTCGTAGATGTACAGATTACCATTCTGCCAATCGCCGACTACATATTCGCCATAGGCCGCCGTACCGCACTGCGCCCGGTGTCGGTGCTCTACGCCGTTAGAGTCCAGCCACATGCGCTCGTGCCAGAGGCCGTTTGCCACGTCATAGACCCAGGTCTTGTCGGCGGTCGGGAATGAGAGCACGTAGAACGTGTGACCCTCGATCTGGTGGATATGGGCTACGGCATCCGCCACTGTCGCATAGGACTGCAATTCGTGTTCAATCGCATGCGTTGATATGCGCTCGGCTTGCAAATTGGCCCCTTTGAACACAATCGAATTGCCTTGAGGGTCTTGCCCGAGCCAGAAAACATTGATGTCCTGGGTTGCCACGCTGTAGGGCGCGACGCATCCATGCTGTACGAACGCGCCGTCGATGATCGCGAACGGAAACGCGCTATTGCCGGCGTTGTACCAGATTTCGGTGGTTTTCTTTCCGAAAAGCCATATTTGGCGTTGCACCACCGCCAACGCCACTAGCTCGTCCGCGGATGCCGTCTTGTTGGCGATGTAGAGCGGATCAAAGGTCACCGTATTCGAGAGGCTTGTGTAAAACGCTTGCGATCCGGGCTTGTTGAAAAGCAGAAACGTATCCAGATACGCCGTGAAGGCTGCACCCACAAAAGCACCAGTCTGATCACTCAATTGCGCGAAGGCGTTCGATGCCAAGTTGACGGTGTAACCTGTTGCCGAGCCATCGACCAGAACCAGCGTGATGCCGTTGTCGACCATCGAAACGGGACCTTTTGTTGTGCCGATTGCCCCTAGAAAGATCAGGTGCCACGTAGATGTAATCAGGTACACGCTCGCGCCGCAAACTCCATACAAAGAGCCATTGTTGGCGAAATAAAGGCCCCGCCAACCTGCGTCCGTGGCTGCGACTTTCAGCGTCAGCCCAGGGGTCGGGTAATGCGTCACCAGAGTAGGGGCGCCGGCCAATTGCGGAAGCATCATGAAACTCTCGCGCTGGTTGACCTGCGGATAGAGGTTCACGCAGCGCTGGGCTGAGGCGATGACTGAGCGCGCTTCGTAGGCACCAGATAAGAGCGCCAGTTGCATTACTGCACCTGGTCATTCCAGGGGTTATACCAACCCCCCGAGGGGAGCGCTTCTGGCATCCGCAAGCGCGGCACCTGCGCATTGCTATAGCGCAGCGTTGAGAGTGCCTGCGCAGCCAGCGCATTAAGCTGTGGGTCGGGCTGCAATTGATAGGCCGTGCGCAGCCGAAGCCCCAAGTTGTAGAGGATGGCTTCCTGGTATGCAAGTGGCAGGCTTATCGTCTGGGAAAGTCCAGTAAATGCAGAAATCGGCACCTTGGTGATCAGGTGCATTTCATAAAGCGCGCTCGTCGGGATTGGCCAGAATCGCACCGTCGCGAGTGGGTAATTGCCATCGAAAAAGACGTACTGCGGCCACGTCGTGAGAGTTTTCAGGCGAATTCTCCCCCAGTCCTCATAGGACGTGACCAAGTCAAGAGGGAAGTCCGGCTGTTGTGGGCTCGTCGCATTCAGGAGCCGCATGTAGGCAGACTCCAGATGGTCCGTCGATGGCGCGTTGAAATCGCCACTTGGGCCATAGGTGTAGCTCTGCGCGCCTGTCGAAACTTTAGAAACGTCCTGGAGTGCATAAACCAGCCAGCGCTTGACGGCCCATTGGCCCAGCATCGCATTCAGGAGCGTCAATGAGTCATTGCTGTCCTCGGCTGAGACGTTTTGTCCCACCCCGACGACGCCGGCCTGCTTGAGCGCGAGAGTGATCAGGTCCAGGACGGTCATGACTTAGGCGGGCGCCCGCGCCGCTTGGGCACTGGCGCTGATTGAGTGTCGGAAGAAAAGCCCCCAAGCAGAGCGTCTTCCTCGTCTTTCGACTCTACGATGATCTCGCGACCATCTGGAAGGCGCACCCACTTGGGATACTCCACGAACACGTAAGGCGTCGTGTAAGTGAACATCAGATGATGTCCGGGACCACAACGGCCCACTCCGGACGCACCCAGAGATAGCCATACAACACGTCTAAGCGCGTGTAGGTCTGGTCCGAGGTGGCGTCGTAGGTGGTAATCATCCGCAGGCTGATGTTGTCGAACGTTTCTCGCGCAGCCTCCACGACGCCTTTTTCTGGCATGTAGAGGTCTGCGGAAACCATCGTCACGGCTTCAGGACGCAGCACCAGGTTGCGGCGGTAGCCAGCAGTAAAGCCCGCGTTCACAACCGTAACAGTCGCGCCGTTCGCCGGGGAAGCATCCACGGTCTGATACTGAACCGCAGCACCCCCGCTGGTCGGCGGCGTAATGGAAGGATAGATCGAGACAGCCGTAGCAGTGGCGCTCAGGTTGGCCTGAGCGGTCACCGTGAACTGCTGGAGTTCGGCCCCCGCGACCTTGGTGATGCGGTTGACGCGATGTACGCCGGCGATGGTGATGACGTCGCCGACCTTCAGTGTGCCACTGGTCGATGCCGCCATCTGGATGGTATTGCCCGTCTGACTGGCACCCGACACGGTAATCCCGGATGCAGTACCCGGAGTGGCCGTAATGACCGTCTGATCACTCATCCAGTCCTGGATACCCAGGGCAGGCCCCATCATCTCGCCGCTATCGAACTGGCGGGAAATGCGTCCGGTCGGGTTGAAGAGCCCGGTCAACGAGCCGACCACGCGGGCCTGCGTTTGAGGATCAAGAACCGCCTTGCGGCCGCCGCGAGGAGCGGATGTCTTGTCCAGAATCGCGCCGGCATTCAGGAAGTCAGTCGAAGTGGGCGTAGTGCTGTTCCCCGTCATGTTCGAGGGATTTGCCCCAGACATGATGTCGGAAGCCACGGCACCAGCCAAGACGTTGATCATGGGCGCCAGAATGCGCTCGGAATAGTTGTCCAAGCTCAAGGTGCGGTCCACGGAACTGAAAGGCACGTCAACGCCCTTCTGAGTCCCCATGGTGATCGTGACCTGCTGTTCGTTCACCGTGTTGAGCGAAAGCGTGGGGCCGTTCCGAGGGACAAAATCGTTCGGCAGACGAATCCGCAGTTGAGAGCCGATCTTCGCGCCCTGGACGGCATAGGAATCGTCATACTGGCGATCAATGCTTTGCAGGAAGGCATTGCTGTTTTTCCAGAGGCGCACCGCTTCCTTGGTGATGCCGCCCAGCGTGAGTAGGGAGTTTGCCATGATGATGATCTCGCAAAAGAAAAGAGCCCCTTAGAGGGCCCTTGTGGGATGCTGTATGACGATCAGCGCCGTCGTTTTTCGAGCTGCGCCTCGCGGCGCGCTATCCACTCAGCGGTGCTCAGATCGTCGGAGAGGTCTGAAGATGGCGCGGCTGTCCTGCCGACTGGGGAAATGGGCGCCGGGACCTTGGAATTGGCCTTGGGGCGTCCCACTTTCGCGGCCACGGAGGCCAGTTCGATTGCCATCTTCACGGGCGTCAGCGAAAGAATGTGCGCCGCCTCATCCGGATTCGTGCCCAAATGGTGATAAACCGCATGTGCATTCGGCAATGCCGTGACGGCTTCGAGGAAGTCGGGGCGTTTCGAAAGGTCAGAGACTTGGCGCAACGTCTGAACGGCAGTATCAAAATCGTTCCCAAATTCGGCTTTTCCAGCCGCATAGGTACGATTCGCCGCTTCATTTAGGGCCTGCTCTTGTGCGATTTGCTGGGCAAGAACATAGGGGTCTGGCGTCGCTTGCGCCGGCGGTTGCTCGGGAGCCGTACCTCGCTGCTCCACAAGCGCCCGCAGTGCATCGCGTTCGCGTTCCGCTTCCCGGCGTGCCTTCGTCACCTCATCGATGCGCCGCAAATACCAAGGATCGCGTTTTGGCGTTTCCTCGGTCTTCGGCTGTTCGGCGTTGGCTTGCTGGGTTTGCTGCTCTCCCTCGGCAGCGGTTTCAATTGCGGGAGTTTCAAGCGCAGTTGTGCCTTCCGGCGCGGCCTGCGTGGCCTGATCAAATTCTTCTGACATTTGCTGTCTCTCTACTGAGGCCCAGGAAACCCACCTGGTTGGGGCTGCTGCATAGGCGCTGGCTGCTGTGCTGGCAGCGCGCCGGTATGTTGCGCATTCTGATTGAGCGCGGTCTGCGACTCGCGCAAGACTGGATTGATGTGTTGCTGTAGCGCCTCGCGTACCAACTGCTGAACCAGCGGCACAAGCATTGCAGGATCAATCTTGCCGAGGGCCGTCATGCGATCAGTCTCGGCCTTGTAAACGTCAATGTCCTTCTGTTGCTCCACAGCGGCATGCTTAGTGCGCTGCTCGGCCAGCTGCTGCATCATGGCCGTATTGGCTTGCTGCATCTGCGCCAACTGTTGTTGCAATTGCTGCATAGCCGGATCGACCTGGGGAGGTGCCAGCCGCTCGGCCAATTCCTCGGCCATTGGAAAGTCGGCAGCCCGCATCACCAGGTCACCCGCCTTCTGCATGAAATCAGGGGACGCTTGCGCCAATTGGATCATGGCATTGAATGCTTCCTGGCGTTTTGTGGCGAATGCCGGACCAACATCCGACCGCACTTCGTAGCGCCCGACGCTCGGATTTAGCACCCGGATACCTTGATTGCCTTGTGTCTGGATTGCGTCCGGTATTCCTGGATTGATCTGGACTTCGGTCTGGGAACCGTCTTCCTGCATGATCTTGATGACGCGCTCGGTGTCATACACGCGCGGGATGAGATCGATCAAGATGCGTCCGGTGTAGCGAATGGCCGACGCTAGATTCGCGATGTAGTGATAGGTCGCATTGTCGCCCTGGCGCTGGCGTTCCTGAATCGCAATTCCTGTGCGCTCATTCGACTGCTCTCCCATCTGAGACTGATACTGCCCCGAGGCCATCATCAACTCATTGGCCGCCGTCTGCATCCCCACTAAATAGGCCTGCGCTGACTGCGGAGGCTGCGCGCGCTGAGGTGGCGGCATAATCGTCCCATCATCCATCCGTGCCTTATACGGCAGGTACGAAAAATTGACGCGGTTGGCGTTCTCCCAATACTGCTCGACGCCCTCCGTGGCCTCCATCGGGAGAATCCATGGAATCTTGGATTGGAGCGCACCGAACTCCACGGCCGCGCTCGTCCAGTAGTTGTACATGCGCTGCGGGTCTTTCAGCGCCCGCACGTGCCCCTTCCGATCCAGCTTGCCATCAATGACGGATTCTTCCCCCACCACGCGCACGATGGGGATGTATCGCCCTGGCCAATCCCTGGACTCTGCAACCTCGGTGCCGATGATCAGGTACCACTCAATGGACTGATCAACGATGTCGCGCTTCTGGACGCTCTCGTCATCGTCCAAGCCACCGGCAATTTCCGGCCCGATCTCGGAGCGCTTCACGGTTCCCGTAGGCGTGTCATACAGACGGTCGCGTTTGTCCACGCGCCGGAAATATTCGCAAATACGCGTATGGTCTTTGGGGGCGTCCTCGTCCAGCCCAATGCCGAGGGTCGAACTGTTCGCGCGCTCCTTCCATTTTGGGTAGCGCTTGGCAAAAAGGTCGTTCGGCACATCCTCGTAGACGAACGCAAACCGCGCATCCGACCCGTCAAATTCGTTGATGTTGGGATCAAAAACCACCATTCCGGGGTCTTTGACGCGCCGCAGATAGATTTCCTGGTCGAAACTGTCTGAATCAATGTAATCCGTCAGCACGCGCCAATAACCGATCCCCGTGTAGACCTGGAACGTCACCGCGTTGATGTACACGTCCTGCGCTTGGGATTGGTACTCGATATGTCGTACCAAATCCTGCATGGCCTGCGCTGACTCATAGGTGGCCTCGTCGCCCACCGCATCGATGCGGATTTCCACGGGATTCTGCCGGGCATCGTTGACAATCTGCAGACAATGCTGTCGCGTCTTGTTGATGGTGAGCGCAGGCTTTTTGTCCAGCTGGCGCAGCTTCAGCAGTTCGGCTGGCCACTGATACATATTGTCTGGGTCGCCATGGACGAACTTATAGTCCTCGCGTGCGCGCATCCGCGCCCCGTCTTCCCAATCAAGAGCCGCCTGCAGCCGCTCTTTGGCCTCGCGGATGATCTCTTCTTTCTTCATGGATCAGCCCATCCAGGCTTGCGGTCCGGTCGGCAAATCGCGCACCGGGAGCTTTACTGTCGTGGTCTTCTTGGCACGCCGGGCGCCCTCGTTTGCATATCTGAGCGCATCGATCACGTGGTTGTGTTTGTCGGCCAAAATGGGGAGCACTTTCTGCGTCCGCGGATCAATTTTGTAGGAATACAGCGTCAACTCGTCAATCGTATGGCGGCAGCGCGGGTGAACCACGATGTCGAACGACTTGAGCCACTCAATCCCCTCCTCAATTGATTTCGGCCCTTTGATTGCCGCGACCATTTTCGGAAATCCATGATTGCGCATATAGCTGATCGTCTCTGGGCGCGCGGAGTCGGCGGTTACAAACCATTTTTCCGCGCCTGGAACCTCCATAAAAAGCTCTGGAAGGTTGTTGATCTCGCAGCCCACCATATAGGCCTCATAGGGCACGTACATGGTGCGCCCGATAATGTAGCTCTGCACGAGCACGCTGGGATCGGTGGCAAACCCCCAGTCAGCCCCCTGGCGGATGATCGCATCGGCATGCACATCAAACTCCTCAATGCGCCAGTTGCGAAACACGCGCGCCTCGCTGTTCTGGACGTATCCGCCGAGCCAGACATGTGCGTACTTGTCCGGATCGCGTCCCCGGTCATACTCCATCTCGGCGCGCAATACGTCCGGAAACCAGGGGTTATCGGTGTAGTTCGCCTGAACGACGATGGAACCCGGATATGGCGCCGGACCACGCAAAAATGCGTCGATAGGGTCGCTCTCCTGGTTGGGGTTCCAGGAAAACCACAATTCAGACCCATCTTTGCGGATGGTGGGGCGCAGAAGGTCAAGGCTGCGCTGGCTCAGGCTCTGCGCCTCTTCCACCCACGCCCCATCAAACCCTTCCAACGACTTGATGGAGTCCGCCGTATGGTTCTGCATGCCTTGGAAGATGATGACTCCACCTCCTGGCGTCCCGATCTCGAACTGCTTAACCTCAAAGAGATGAGAGACGCCCAATCCTTCGATCTTGTCTTCCAGCAGCCGTTTGACTGACTGCTCCAGCGACTTCTGCACTTCCCGGATGCAAGCCCAGCGAGTGCCCGGAAACATCACGCAGCGCTCTATCAGGCTTTCCGCCCAGAAATGGCTCTTCCCGCTTCCGCGGCCTCCGTGTATGCCCTTGTAACGGGCAGGCTCCAGCAAGGGCAAGAATGCCCTCGGCGTCTCGATAACGAGTTTCACTTGCTCGGGTCAACGATGCGGCGCTCGACTTGCTGGACCTGGAGCGGCTTACCGTCTGGGGTGGTCAGTTCGGTTCTGGCGAGCTTGGGGATGTGATACTCGACCACATCCATGAAACATTGCCAGGCCGCTTTGGGGCCGTCTTGCTGAGCAATCTGTTCGAGCCAGTCGTTGAGGCGGTGAATGTTGCCATCAACGAGAGCCGCAATCGCGTGGCGGGCGTTTGTGGTGGCCTTGTTCGCTGCCCCCTTCGGTCGGCCCTGACCGGATGTGCTGGTCTTAGGCATAGTTTTGCACTCTTTGCGCCTCTAGAGGCTAAATGCCACGGAACCGCCGTGTCGGTTATTCCTGGGCGATGGCGTCAGCAATGGCTCGGCGCTGCTGCATCAGCCATTCGGCGATCTGTTCCCAGTCGTTGCAGATTTCGTCGGGAATTTGGCCGAGCACGATTGATGCGCGCTGGCCCGCGAGGATCACGACGAACTGAACCTCGCTCGGTAAATTGTTTGTGAACAGAATGTTTTCGACCTGCACCCGGTTGCGCTCTGGCCGTAGGCCATCAAGCGTGGCGAGCGCACGGGGACTCGTCACTTCTGCTTGCTCTTGTCGGTCTTTTTGAGAACGGCATCGGCCTTCCGGTCGATTTTGCTTTTCTCGGCGCTGCTGATTTTCCCGCGCTTGGCCTCGATCCCGGCGTCCAGAATGGCCGCTTTGGCGTGTTTGCGGTCAGGAACCGGGTAGGATTTGCCGGGACCAGCAAAATCCTTTTTCGGAAGATCTTTACGCGCCGCGGTGGAGAGCTTGGCCATTTTCATAATCCTCAGGACGTAAAAAACCGCCCAGGAGGCGGCATGTGATTTTTCAGGGCGAGCGGCCCCTACCCCGGATGGTATTTGGTTTTTACCGATTGTCAAGCCTCAGCCTCAAGATTTTGGCCTCAGCGTTCTGGAGAGACTTCCGATGCACAAACTCACTCACGCGGCGCCAGCGCATGACGGCAGGAGCACCAGCATAGTGGATCGCCAACGCGTACTGCTCCAGGATTGGTAGCCTCGCAATCATGGCCTGCATACGCTCAGCTGATGGGACATCTGGGGTGATCTGGACGTGGCTGCCTTCCAGAACGTCCCCAATTTCGCCGACATATCGAGCCTCAATCGACATGCAGCGGGAGGGCTGGGGCCCTATCGCGGCATCATAGTTGAGCCACGCTGCCCAGTTTTCGAGCTCTGAGCGCAGCCAATCCGGGATCATTGCGGGCCTCTCTTGGGGTCATAAAACTGGCACCGAGTGCCGTATCCATTTTTGAGCTTGCACCACTTGGCGCCCCCGTCGCGCTGCTGCGCCTCGTGCTTGCAACCGGTGCAGCGCTCGATTTCGAAGCGCACATGCCTCGCTGGATCGCCGTAATAAGGTGCCGGCAGCGCGCGGGATGGTTCCTGGCTCACCACATCACCTCCATGGAATATTCCTTGGAGCCGGCGAGCTTGGTGGTCTGCCCTCCCCACTCCCAGCGGCGCGTATCGGTCAGATGCACCACGCGGCCGCCGTGCTGGGGCTGTTTCTGCGGCGGATCGTAAGCCTCTTCGCGGATGGGCTTGGTGTAATCAATCTCACGTTTCGCTTTGCGCTGGCGCAGCTTGCTGACGTGGCCCGTCCCGAGCTTGTACCAGTTCGCCGGCATTTTGTGGCCCTGCGCGGTAGCAAACAGGCGCTGTTCCATGTCGAGCTTGTGCCAGGTGACGAGCTGCCAGCACAGTTTGCGCACGTAACTCTGGTCCCGCTTGACCTTCGCGACCAGATCCACCAGGGAGGTCCACTGGCCATCCACAAGGGCGCCGAGAATGGCGCGGTGGGCTTTGGTTTGACGGTTGACGAGCGGCATTATTGGATTTCCCTCATAGCGTAATTTGCGACGCTCTACGATTGCCGTAGAGCGTTTCCGTTTTTCCGGCTATACCAGCATATACCCCGCGCTGTTTCGAGGCCGTGGTGACAATCCTGGCGCGAAATAGAGGCATTCCGCACATTGGATTCACGCTGCCTCCGCATCGATGTCGTAAAGCCTGTCCAGAGCCTCCTGGGCGCTGATCGCCGTGGGTAGCCCGAGGCCTTCGCGCGCCATGTCCCGCTGAATGGGAAGCAGATGCTCGCCATTCGCCTCGCGGTGCAACAGCTTGAGCGCCCACCGCCGATTGTTGAGCCATGCTTCGGATCCCGCCGGCGCGCTCACGCTGCGTCCTTTCCGCTGTCCGGAACCAGGCGCAGGTGTTCCAGCGCCGGCGTCGCGCGCTGAATGCCCAGCAGGGGCTTCTCGGCACCGCGCTCGATGACGCCCTTCGCGGCCTCGGTGTTCCCGATGAGCGTGGGGGGCGCGACGGTGTGCCCGTTCTTGCGATTGGATGCCCCAGCGATCCCAATGAGCACCGGCGGATATTCTGGGATCTCGCTGCGCGAGCGGTAGCCGCGGTACCGGTTCTCGAATTCGCGCGCCACGAACGGCCACTCGTCCTCGGTCTTGGTCCCGAGCCCCATCCATCCACCCATTTCGTGGATGACGCGGTGGATGAGCGGATCGTCGAAAGCCACGTCCGAGTAAGTTCCCACCTGGCGCACGGCACGGTCGACCTTGGCCCAGGCCTGCAGGGCGGCGTCCTGGGAGGTGCCCCCGAGCATCTTGGCCACGTCCGCGATCTTGGGCATGAATTGCCCGCTGTCAGGGTTGTGCATATGGCGCCGCATTGCCTCGCTGATGGCCTCGAAATCGTAGTGGCGCAGCCCTTGCCAGTAGAGCTCGATAACGCCATCGCTCACGGATTTCCCGTAGTACTCAGTTAGCGCCACCATCGCTTCAGCAAACCGTCGCTTATCGCCATCGTTCATGCTTCGCCTCCAGATTTCTCAAGCCATCGCTGTGCTGCAGCGGCCGTTTCACGCCCGGCTTTTCCAAGCCGCTGGGCGCCGTCAGGCGCAGGATGGCGTGGTGGTCCCGTCCCCTCTCTCCGCATCCCCTGCAGCACGGCATCGAGGTACTTCACGGGGATTTTTTCCGGTGCGGGTTTCTGCTCCCTGGCTCTGGCGATGGCCTCGACAAGCTCATCGTCCGTCACGGACATGCCGTTGGCCCAGGTCTGCACCAGCGGATTGCCGGGGGTGGCTTGGACGCCCTGATCCCGGATCAGCTTCGCGATCTCACCGGGTCGGGTCGACTCGACACGCGGAGGCGGCGCATCCGCACCTACCACGGTTGAGTCTTGCAGTGAGTGTCTATTACCCCCTGTTTTTATTCCGGTACCGGTTCCGGTACCGGTTCCGGTTCCGGTGGCGTCTCTTCCGGGGTCACTCCCACGTCCGTCCGGTGGTTGTCCCGTGGTTGTCCCCGTCGTGTCCCGTGGGACATTTCCGGACATCTTTGCCCGGTACGCGGCCTTCCGGTCCTTCTCCTTCTGCTTGGTTTCGAGCATCGCCAGCACGCGCCTGGTGATCGTGGGGTGGTACAGGCGACCGTCGTCGGCGGCATACCAGCCGCGCAAGAGGACGTGCCGATGCTTGGCGAAAACGCCGGGCTTCATCCCAATGCGCGCGGCGATGATGGTGTCCTCGGCCGGCAGAGATCCACATGGAACCTGCTGCCAGGAGATCGACCAGAGCATCAGAAGCCAAGGTCTCAGATCCGGCGAGGCAAGCACCCAGGTGTCGGATTGGCTGATCTGCTCCAGATCGAGCTCAAATCGCCAGCCTTTGGCGCGGGTTTCTGGCGCGTAGGGAGCAGCCGTCATATTTCCCTCACATCCCACCCACCGCCGTCATTTTTGGCGCGCACACGCACCAACAGGAAGCGAAACGGGTAGAGATCGGCCGCGACCTTGATCTTGACCGCGGCGTCGTCTTGCATGAACCCCTTGACCTCGTGCAGCTCGATCTCGCCGCCGGCGAGCATGACCGCGAAATCTGGGGTGTAGAACGTGTTGTCGGCGAGGCGCAGCTTGATGCCCTCGAACTTGTACCAAGCGATCTCGCCGGCCTGTCTGCGCAGTTCCAGGCCGCGCTCATAGGCCGCTTCGGTCTTGTTGCGTTCGCCGGTTTTGAGGCGTCCGAGGGCGTGGTTCTTGATGGGGGAAAATGGCCTCACGCTGCATCCCTTTCGCCTTCATCGGCCGGCGGCGACGCTGGGATCCGGTTGATGCACTCATCACCCTCGGCCGCGGGATAGATCATCAGCTGCTCCGTGGGGTGGCCGTCCTCGAGCCGCCGGCAGTTGTGGCAGAGTACGTGGGCTGTGCCGGGGCAGCGGGCGTAGTCGTAGGGCAGCCTCATCCCAGCCCCTTCTCCGCGTCCTCATCGACCTCGATGGTGACGGGCTTGATGGGGTAGAACAGCGGCTCGAATTGGCGACCCTGCGCCGCGCCTCTGGCAGCCTCATAGGTCGAGTAGATGTGCCGCAGCAACGGCACCGGCTCATGCCGTCCGCCGTCGGTGTCGCATATCGCCCAGGCTTGGATCTTCATATCTCTTCGTCCATCACACGGGCCGCTGCCGCCGCAAGCGCATTGGTTACGCCAGCAAATGTGTAGGATGGAGTCCCACGCCAGCCCCAATTGCAAAGCGATCCTTTACCAACGACTGCATAGCCGATTGCCTGAATGCGCCCAGCTTTCGCGTCCCGCAACATATCCTCTAAGAGATGCACGATTTTTTCATCACAGTCATCTGCGTGAAGAGGCACCACGGCGCTCATCGCTTCAGCGCCCTCTCGACCTGGGCCACGTAGGCGTCCCCGAAGCGCGCGCGCCAGTAGTCCTTGCACTGCTCACGGCTGCGGCCGCGCATGAGCTGGCGCAGGTAGTGGACGGCGTCGGGGATGGGGAGCAAGATCGTTCGACGACGGTTAGGCCGCGTCCCCATTTTGCTGCTCTTGAAGAGCGCCGACTTTTTGCGCTTCAAGAGCTTCGGCCTTTGCGGCTTGCCCTTTTTGGTACGGCATCCATTCGGCATACGTGCTGTCAGGCTTTTCGTTTCCGTCCTGGTGCAACAGCACAGATGTACGGCTAAACGGTTGCCCATTGGCATCGAAGCCGCCGATATTGATGCAGGTGTCGCTCCAGACATGCGTAATCAAAGCGGCAAGCGGTTGCTCGCCACCGGCACAAATGTTCGAATCGGCAGGTCCGGGGCGATACCAAACAACGCGGCCAACGGTTGGTTTAATCATGATTTCTCCAATCAAAATGTGCGCACTTACACGGGGCGCACGAAGCCGTTAATTCACGCCAACCCCTCCCACTTCTCAGCCCGATGCCACTTCTCGATCAGCCCGAGCTCGCGCAGCGCGCGGTTTTCAAGTTCCAGCTCCGCATTGCGCTGCCGCAGCTTGTCGTTTTCGTCCACTTGCCAGAAGCCGAACCAGATCAGCGCCAGCAGGAGGCCAAGGAGTGCAACAATCGCGTATGTCATGATGTCCTCAAAAAAATGCCCCGACCTTTCGGCCAGGGCGAACGAGGGGAGACTGCTCATGCAGCAGGCGTTTGGCCGAGCCTGCCAGTCGGTTAAGCATGTTTCCTGCGGCCATTCGTCTTTTTGACGCGCGCAAAAAATGCATCAATCGCGTAGGCCGTCGATGATTTTGGATCGGAGATAACCCCCGATGCGATGCGGCTCAAAATGGACTGGCTGACTCCAGTTCCCTCGGCAATGTCCATTTGGCGGTAGCCATGCTCTCGGAGCCAGTTGATCTTGTCTGCGGTATTCATAGGAGCACTCTATGCCAATTTTTCGAGTTTTACAATATGCGCGAACGTAAAATTTTTCTTGACTTGTTAAATTCTTCGGCGCATATTGCACACATGCCCCGCTCACCGGGGCCAGGAGCAAACCCGCAGACCTAGCGGCCCGATACCCAACGGGCGAATCTCGAAAGAGCCTGGCGAAGCGTAAAGCCGGGGAACCACGGTAGGCCGGCGCGGGAGGGGAAACTGACGAGGATTGACCAATGAACGTAAGCCGCGAAATGCCGAAGTACGAATGCCACAAGAGGGTTTGGGCCTTGAAGATTGCCGGAATTGTTGGCGATCAGCACGGCGGGGTTTATTTCCAACCAGCCGAGGAAGGCTATGACAAGGTGCCACTGACACCGGAATACGTGGCGAAGCACAAGCCGGAAGTCGGCGGCTACTACGTGGTTTATGAGGACGGCTACAAGTCGTTTTCACCGGCCAGCGCCTTCGAGAGCGGATACACGCCACTGTGACGGCTAACGACTGAATTGAGGGGCCGCGCAGCGGTCCCGCTCGAATGACGAGTTAGCCACCGTCACACCAGAACCGACTTTTACACGGGGAAGAAAATGGAAACGAAAAATGCAGTGATTGAAAGCGCCCGAATTACCAGCGACGACCACGGGCTGTTGAGTGCGTGGCTGATGCTCGATTACGGCGGAAGCGGACAGGGTTTCGGCGGGTACGCGCTGTATCTTCCGAAGAGCTTTACGCACCACGAACTGAAAAGCGTGGCTGGGCATTTCATCTGGCGCGTTATGGAGATTGCAGGCGTAACAGAATGGGACAGGCTCAAGGGCAAAACCATCAGGGTGCGCGGAGATCATGGCGGCATCGAAGCGATTGGGCACATCGTCAAGAATGACTGGTTCTGTCCGCGCGACGACTTCGCGGACGGGAGACTACTCATGCAGCAGCCGTTGGGCCGAGCCTGCCAGTCGGTTAAACACGACGCGCTTTCTGCCTACGCTTGTGAACGCGGCTGAAATAGGCGTCAACAGCCAGGACGGTGCTTTCTCTGGGATCTAGGGCATCCCCGGAAATCAGCCGGGAAAGCACCGACTGCGTTAACCCGGTATTGGCCGCAATGTCCGTCTGTCGATAACCGTGATCGACGAGCCATCTAAGTTTGTCTGCTGTATTCATGATGGGAAGTATACTCAATTTTTGGCTACGCCAACATGTTAACACGCAAAAAATATTTTCCGTAGAGCATTGACTATTGTTGCTCAAACGCATAGAGCACAGTTGTGCCGCTTGATTGCGGCCAGCAGCAACCCGCAGACCCATAGGAGACAAATCATGATGATTGAGATCAAGTGCCGCTTTACCGGCAGAGTTTTGTTTTCGCGGGAGGCTGATGGCAACACCTTAAAAGCCACTGTTGAAGCTGCAGTCGAAAAACGCGCGGACCTGGGCGACGCGGACCTGCGCGGCGCGTACCTGCGCGGCGCGGACCTGGGCGGCGCGGACCTGCGCGACGCGTACCTGCGCGGCGCGGACCTGCGCGACGCGGACCTGCGCGACGCGTACCTGCGCGGCGCGGACCTGGGCGGCGCGGACCTGCGCGGCGCGGACCTGCGCGGCGCGGACCTGCGCGACGCGGACCTGCGCGGCGCGTACCTGCGCGGCGCGGACCTGCGCGGCGCGGACCTGCGCGACGCGTACCTGCGCGGCGCGGACCTGGGCGGCGCGGACCTGCGCGGCGCGGACCTGCGCGGCGCGGACCTGCGCGACGCGTACCTGCGCGGCGAAAAGCTCACCCAAGCCCCACTGTCGCTGCTCAATCTCCGCTGGCCAATCCTGGTCACCGAGAAGTACTTAACGATCGGTTGCCAGTGTCATACCCATGAGGCGTGGCGGAATTTCAGCGACGAAGAAATCGCCAAAATGAGCGACGGCGCGCTCGAATGGTGGCGCCAGTGGAAAGGCGCACTCGTTTTGCTCTGTGACGCCCATTCCGGCAAATCTGGGGAGCTTCAAGGATTTTCGGCGGCAAAGGGAGAAGCGGCATGACCACCCTATCCCAAATCACCGAGCACGTCTCGGCGATCCGCGACGAGGTGATTTGCTTGTGCGACCGCCTCGACGCCATTGTTGCTCAAACGCATAGAGTACAGTTGTGCCGCTTGATTGCGGCCAGCAGCAAACCCGCAGACCCAGCGGCCCGATACCCAACGGGCGAATCTCGACAGAGCCTAGCGAAGCGTAAAGCCGGGGAACCACGGTAGGCCGGCGCGGGAGGGGAAATCTGAATGGAGCGAACAATGCAATCGAAAATTTTCCCGATTTTTGTGATTGGGCTGATGGTCGGCTTCTTTGCCATTTACGGCTGGGCTGAAAACATCATCAAGCTGGCTCACATGAGCTTTGATCCCATTACCGGGATGGCCATTTTGCGCGCCATCGGTGTGGTACTCGCGCCTCTTGGCGTAGTGCTTGGATACGTTTAAACAGCCCACCACGGGCACTCAGGAGACAAAGCATGCTGATTAATATCGAGCGCCGATTTTCCGGCCACGTCCTGTTTTCGCACGACGTCGAGGGCAACACGCTGAAAGCCACCGTCGAGGCGGCCGTTAAAAAGCGCGCGTACCTGCGCGACGCGTACCTGCGTCGCGCGGACCTGCGCGGCGCGTACCTGCGCGGCGCGTACCTGCGCGACGCGGACCTGCGCGACGCGGACCTGCGTGGCGCGAACCTGCGCGGCGCGGACCTGCGCGACGCGGACCTGCGCGACGCGTACCTGCGCGGCGCGAACCTGGGGGGCGCGGACCTGGGTGGCGCGTACCTGCGCGACGCGGACCTGGGTGGCGAAAAGCTCACCAAAGCCCCGCTGTCACTGCTCAGCCTGCGCTGGCCGATCCTGATCACCGAGGCGTATCTAACCATCGGATGCCAGCGCCACACTCATGAGGCGTGGTGGAATTTCAGCGACGACGAAATCGCCAAAATGAGCGACGGCGCGCTCGAATGGTGGCGCCAGTGGAAAGGCGCGCTCGTTTTGCTCTGTGACGCCCATTCCGGCAAATCTGGGGAGCTTCAAGGATTTTCGGCGGCAAAGGGAGAAGCGGCATGAGCGAACTGTCCCAACAACTTGCGGCCATCACGGGCGCAGCCGATGATCTGGCCATCGACAACGCCCGCGCCGATCTGCGACGCGCCGAGTACCTGCATGCGGTCGGCAAGAACTTCACGGACGCCGAGCTGCGCGTCCTGTTCGGCAGCCACTACGACACCTGGACCCGGCACTACATGGAGCATCGCCTCATGCTGAATGTGCTGAATGCGGCCAAGGCAGTGCGCGCGGCCGAGGGACATCCGGACCGTGAGCCCAAGCCGTTTTTCGGGACGGCTGAGTGGGCGCGGCAAGAAGACGCCCATGTGGCCAGCCGGGGCGGCTGGGCTGGGGACTAGACCATGGCCGAGAAATATCCGCGCTATCGGATGACCCAATGGCTGGACACCAGCGAAGAGGCCATGAACAGAGACCAAGCCACGATTCTCTATGGGATTCAAACCAAGCGGGAAGCGGGTTTGCCTTGGTACAACTTGGCCATCGATGGAGAAGCTGCACTGTTTGATTCGCCAGAAAAGGCATCTGCCACGATTGCTGAATTGAGGGGCAAAAAATGACTGAGCAACCCCACAAACCCATCGACCGCGTGATCTGGGCACTCTGCGCCGTCGCGCTGGTTGTCATCGCCTGGGGCCGCGCCCTCGGCAAATTCTGAGATCAGGAGAACTCTGAAAATGAACGAACTCGTAACCGTTGAATCGCCGACCAGCCTCATGCTGGACGGCGCCAAACGAACCGCCATGCTGGAATTCGCGCGCGCCATGTCCGAAGCAACGGTCACGGTGCCGGCGCACTTTCGTGGCAAGCCCGGCGATTGCCTCGCTGTCACCATGCAGGCCATGCAGTGGGGCATGAATCCCTTCGCGGTGGCCCAGAAAACGCACTTGGTGAACGGTGCGCTCGGCTATGAAGGGCAGCTCGTGAATGCGGTGGTGTGTTCGTCTGGCCTGATTTCAGGCCACTTCCATTACGAGTACCGTGGGGAAGGCCAGAATCTCGAATGCCGCGTTGGCGCTGCACTTCGCGGCGATACCGCCATCACCTGGGGGGAGTGGCTCAGCGTCGGGAGCGTCCAGACGAAGAACTCACCGCTCTGGAAGACGAATCCGCGCCAGCAGATGGGATACCTGCAGGTGAAAAACTGGGCACGCCTATACGCACCTGGCGCGATCCTGGGGATCTATACCGACGACGAGTTGACTGGTCCCATCGACATGGGCGCCGCTGAGCGCGTCGATACGGCGCCAGAGCCACCGGCCCTCCCGGTCTATTCCGCTGAACAATTCGATTCCAATGTGGAAGCGTGGCGCAAGGCCATTTCTGCGGGCAAAAAAACTCCGGACGCAATCATCGCCATGGTGAAGAGCAAATACACCATGACGGAAGAGCAAGAGGCCCTGGTGAGGTCTATCGTGCCCATGAACGCTGAGACTGCATCTTTCGTAAGCGACATGGAGGGGGCTGAGCAATGAAAACCCTCGACTTGCAACAAGGCAGCGAAGCATGGGCGCAGATTCGCGCCAAGCACCGGACGGCGTCGAAGGCCTCGGCGATGATGGGCTGCAGCACGAAAGTCTCGCGCACCGAGCTCGTACGCATGTACGCCATCGGCAAGGAGCAGGAATTCTCGGCCTGGGTACAGAAGAATCTCTTGGACAAAGGCCACGAGATCGAGGCCAAAGCGCGGCCTCTGGCCGAAGCAATCATTGGCGAGGAACTCTATCCGGCAACGGCCACCGACGACGAAGGCTATCTGCTGGCGTCGTTTGACGGCATCACCATGCTGGAAGACGCCGGCTGGGAATGCAAATCTTGGAATGAAGCCAAAGCCGGCGCTGTCAGCATGGGTGGCATTCCAGAGGAAGACCGCTGGCAAGTGGTGCAGCAGCTCGTGGTGAGCGGCGCCCAGCGCTGGCTCTACATGGTCACGGACGGCACCCCGGAGAAATGCGTGCATGTGTGGGTCGAACTCCATGAGCAAGACCGCAAGGCCCTCCTGGCTGGGTGGAAGCAGTTCGACGAGGACGTGGCGAACTACCAGCACGAGCCCGAGGTATTGCCCCCGGTGGGTCAGCCCGTCACCAGCCTGCCCGCCGTGTCCGTCGTGGTGGATGGCGCTATCGCCATCACCGACAACTTCAAGGTGTTCGAGAACCGCCTGCGCGATTTCATCGAGAAGCGCCTGATTCGCAACCCGCAGACCGACCAGGACTTTGCCGACCTGGATTTGCAGATCAAGGCCCTCAAGGAAGCCGAGCAGAAGTTGAACGAGGCGGAATCCTACATGCTGGCCCAAGTCGAGCCCATCGACGCGGCCAAGCGCATGAAGGACATGCTGCACAAGATGGCGCGCGACAACCGCCTCATGGCCGAAAAACTGCTGGCTGCCGAGAAGGACAAGCGCCGAGCGGAAATCATTGCCAAGGGCAAGTTTGAACTGGAAGCCCACGTCGCAAAGTTGGATGAGCGCCTGGGCGGCGATTTCATACCCGTCATTCCGGCCGACTTCGCGGGCGCCGTGCGCGGCCTCAAGTCGATTGCCAGCATGAAGGACAAGGTTTCCACCACCCTGGCCAATGCCAAGATCGAGGCGAACGCGATAGCCGACCGCATCGCCGCCAACAAGAAGGTGCTTGATGCGGTAGAAGATGCCTACATCACGCTGTTCGTGGGTGACGCGCGCGCGTTGCTGCTCAAGGATACCGACGACCTCAAAGCCATCGTCAGCGCCCGTATTGCCAGCCACAAGGAAGCCGAGGCCAAGCGCCTTGAGGCCGAGCGCGCCAAGATTCGCGCCGAGGAAGAAGCCCGCGCCAAGGCCCTGGTTGAGCAGCAGGCCAGAGAGGAAGCAGCCAAAGAGGCCCAGCAGCAGCAAACGTACATCGAAACATCGGTGTCTGCGCTGGAACCAGATCAAGGAGGGAAAGCAGGCGACACGACGCACGCGCAGCCGAGCGCGACGGCCGCGCCCCAGGTAACGCCTGTCAGTACCTCACCCATAACCACCCCCGATGCCAAAGCCGGCACGGCTGCCGGGGCTAGGCTTGAACATGCCTCGCCAGCCTCTTGTGACGACGACGCCATCATCGCCGACTTCGTTTCAATTCTCCTGGTCAGCCCAGCAGAAAAGAAGGAAATCAGGGCGTTGCTGACCAAGTTCGTGAAGTACCAGACCGCGCGCCGGAGGCAGAAGGCGGCGTAATGGATGAGATAGCCAAGCAGCACGACGTAGCCTGCCCGGATTGCGGCGCGCCCATGCGCCTGCGCGAATCCAAGCATGGCCTGTTCTACGGCTGCACACGCTACCCGGAGTGCAAGGGAACGCACGGCGCACACCCCAACGGTGCGCCGCTGGGTATCCCGGCCGACAAGCACACCAAGGACATGCGTATCAAAGCCCATGACGCTTTCGACCAGCTTTGGAAGCCACTCAGTGCGCCCTACACGCGCGCCGAAGCCTACTTGGTCATGCAATCCCTCATGGGCATGAGCAGCGACGAGGCCCACATCGGGAAATTCACGGCCAGCCAGTGTCAGGAGCTTATTGACCGGCTGGCCACCCACCACACAGCCAAGGAAATCACCATGGACAAGAAAATCGACGTGAAGCTCACGCCCTGCGAATCCAGCCAGATCGAGTCATTCGGCTACTGCCCGGACAGCAAGACCCTGGCCGTGAAATTCAAGAGCGGCGGCCTCTACCACTACGCCAATGTCCCGGCCGACGTGCATGAGCAGATGAAAGCGGCCGAATCGGTTGGCAGCTTCCTGCACAAGAACGTCAAGGGCAAGTTCGAGTTCGCGCGGCAATTGGCGCGGGCGAAATGACCATCACAGCCTACCCCCTGACCTGGCCGCAAGCTTTCCCGCGCTCGAAAATGCGCGAGAAAGGGGCCTTCAAAACAACGCTGGCCGGCGCACTCAAAAACGTGCAGGACAGCCTACGCAGATTCGCCGCAGATTCCCGCAAGAAGTTGGAAAACCTGGTGATGAGCAGCAACGTCACCCTCGGCGAATCCAGGCCCGCAGATCCAGGCGTAGCCGTCTGGTTTGTCTGGGATGGGCTAAGCGTGTGCATTGCTGTGGACCGCTATCTGACCGTTGAGGCCAACCTGCAGGCGATTCACCACATCATTGAAGCGCGCCGCGTGGAGCTGCGCCACGGCACCCTGGCGCTGGTGCGCGCCACCTTCCAGGGATTTGTCGCGCTCCCGGCGCCGGCCGGCAAGGAATGGTGGCAAGTTCTCGGCGTCGCCAAGGACGCCAAGCCCGAAGAAATCAAGGCCGCATACCGCAAGCTGGCGGCCGAGCACCACCCCGACAAGGGCGGTGACCAAGCGCGCATGGCGGAAATCAATAAGGCATATGAGGAGTCAGGGAATGCGTGAACGTCCCATACTTTTCAGCGCGCCGATGGTCCGCGCGATTCTGGACGGCCGCAAGACGCAGACGCGGAGGGCTACTTGGACACAAGCACAGAACGACGACGGAGAGGCATTACATCAGACGCGGGAAGCTCGTCGATCCCGCAAAATAGTGAGTGGATAGTGAGTAAGGTGAGCCGCCACTATCGCTGAAAGTGGTGCCGGGAGTGGGACTCGAACCCCCACAGTGTCACCACCGGCGGATTTTGAGTCCTTACGATATCGACATCAAAACAATTGGTTGCAAAATAAACGCACTCACTAAAGCTGTTTTTCTTGGCACGAATTTACGCGGCTTTCCGGGCGATTGTGGCGTGCTTTGTGAGCGGAAAATCAAATAGTTCCGGAAGCGTTTTGCCAAGGATTTAGACCATCAGCTTTCTGTGTAGGCGGAAACGGCGTAGGTCATAGAATCAGAATATTAACTGCCAAGCACCAGCGGCGGTACGTCCATAAAGACCTGTCCCTGTCGAATTCGTGTTGTAAAGTTTGTCACCTTTAAGCGGAATAAGCCTTGCAGGAGGCGCTCCCGCCGATGCGCCAAGATCAATTTGTGCACTCGGGCAATCAATGGACACAGAAACTGTTCCGCTAGTCAGCAATGCAAACTTCCCAGCCACGTGCGTGACATTCTCTCCCTGTATACGCCATGTTCCAGAACCCGCTAGCGTAAAAATATAGTTGGCCGGCCCACTATAAAACTTCATGTTAGAGAATCGAATATTGCCCGAAGTGGCTGATGAACTATCGCCTAGAAAGTAGGAACATTTGGCGTTGTTATCCGCATAGACATTTACGATGTCTATTTCTGTCGGGTATGTTTGAGAACCTTGCGATAAGGTGAAAACGGCGCCAGCTTGCCCTGTTGTAAGCGATAAACCATTAACCCAAAGATGTTCCAGAATGCTTCCGGCTTGAGCAGTGACTAAGTTGCCATAGAAATTAGCGCTAAGCGCAGCACCGGCGCCTCGGTACTCTACGCTATTGATGCGCAAATCGCGCACGGACGCTCCGGATTGAATCTGAACGAAGTTTTGTCCATTTCCCCCACTGAGCAGACAACCATTCAAACTCAAATCTTGGATGACTGCACCGTTTGCCAGGTTGATGGGAGCATAGGATGTGCCGTAGGTCAGAGATTGCAAATTGTCCCACGTCAACTTGTTAATCTGCGTGGCACCTATATTGCAGAAAAACGTCGTTGCCAAGCTAGAGGTATTGTCTATGACATTTCCAATCCGTACATTTCCGTAATTGGTAAGACCTCCGAACGCTATTGTCGTTTGCCCTACAGCAGTAGGCGTAACATCGATTCTGTCAACGATGAATTCTGTCATCGTCCCTCCGGAAACCCCAGAAGTAGTGTCGCCTTGGATAGCGGCGCCAGTACCACTAATTTCGCCAACTCTCAGCACCCCATTATCGTATCCGGTGTAACAAAACAGCTTCACATGGGCGGTAGGCGAATATCCCCGAGTGGCTTTGACGGTATTGAAGCCATTAGACGCCTGTCCAGAAGGACATGCGGTGTCCCCAAACGAACCAGACCCGTAAGTCACGCCCATAGCAAAGATGTCGTCCGTGCAGTTATAAGCTTCCAATACGCCGAAATCGTTACCGTTGCAGAATGAGTCTATCTGCATCGCCACCCCTCCATTTGCATTGTGGATGCGAGGAACGCTGTTATGTCCAGCATTCATCAGCGTCAGCGCGCGCCAAGTGGCATTCTGCACACTGGGCAAATCAAAGACTGAGTTGCCGATATTCACGAAGATGGCGGTGAAGGCTTGATATAGATCGTTGTTGTTGTTCGCCTTGTTCCCGTCGTAGCTGAAGTTCGTCAGTTTGATTCCAGTGTTCCCCAAAAGCTGGGCCGTCCCGGTGGCGGTTTCATTCGTTCCGGTGTTGGCATAAGTCCACGTTCCCGCGTCGGGTGAACTGCTGGTGATCTCGGCCATGCCATTGAAGCTGTTTGCGCCACCGAGGCCGGCAACATAGACATGATCACCAGATTGGCGTTTGTGGCCAGTCTCCGTCACTGTCACCACATTAGACGCACGGGTGAAGTTCGCGCCAGACAGCGGATTGTAGCGCGCCACGAAAATACGCGATCCAGCGGGGTTGGTCGGATTCGTCCCAGCGTTGGAAAAGCTCCAAGTATTTGCGGTGACTGCCGTTATGGTTTGCGCACCATTCAGTGACGTATTTCCTTGGGCTGCCTCGATGTAGACTTGTTGCCCGACAGTGCGGGTGTGTCCATATTCCGTGAATGTGGCAGTCCCTCCACTGACAGACACCATCGCTGTCGTAAAGGCATTTTGGGTGTCAATACCACGGATAAGCGCACAATTTGAGCCATTGGCGATGTAAAGCTGAACACCTTGGCCAAGTGACAATTCAGTGTAGTCATCGATCAGGAGAGTTTTATCGACCTGATAGACGCCGGGTGTATTTAGCGTGACGAAGCCCGTCTGATTCAGAGCTTTCTGAATGGCGGAAGCATTCTGCGCGGCGCTGGCAGAAGGTGATGCGCCGAATGATTCTGCTGTTATTCCAAGTGCTGCTTGAGGTAGCCCCAGGCGTCCATTCGCTAGCGTCCCCATCACACACCTCCCATCATGGTATAGAGTGTTCCACTAGGAATTGCTGTCACATTCTGACAGACAAAGTCGTATGGAACTGCCGCAAGGTCAGGCAATCTCCCATACCCAGTTACCCCGTTAGAATTAGCTGCACCTAAGACTATCGAGATAGTCCCGATAAGCGTATTACTTCCAATCGATGCAAGGGGTGAGTTGCTCCCATGTATCTCTACTGTCACAGTGTTACTACTTGTCCCGCCTACCACATACGCATCAAACGAGCGGGGTGCAAGGGTCGGCTGGGCTTGAATATTCCTCGTCCAAGCTCCTTGCTGTACAGTTGTAATTCCACCAGTACCAGCTGGATCATCCGGAGTATACCCATTCACATTTCTAAGCCATCTCATTTCATTTCACCTTTCCGCCAGATCCCTGGCCACCTTCCAGTATCGAAATCCTTGTGTTAAGGTCGTAGAGTTTACTGTCACTCGAAGCTACCTTTGCCGCAAGAACCTGCAATTCTTCCTGCGTCTGTGTCTGCATTTTTTGGAGATTTTCTATCTCAGCTTGATGCACTTGGTTCTGGGTCCAGATGGTAATTCCTGCTACAATAATTCCAGGAAGTGCTCCTTCAAGTACCCTCGTCAAGAGAGGTCGCCCTCGTGTATCGGCTCTACGAGTCGTCATCCCTATATAGGGAATCCAGCTCATAATTGTATCAAGCCACTCCGGCCGCATGTCCATTCTCCGCACCTTTATCAAAGTTAGTTAGATGGTGATCTTCAATGATTGAGAGTAACTTCTCAGCATAATCTGGATCTGTTGAATAACCTGCCTGGGCAATACCCTGCACGAAAGCTGTTACGTCAGGCAACTTACCTAGTGCCTCATGGTAGCGAGGGTTTGCATGAAAGAATTTCGCATGGTCATCGAAGCATTCTTTCACACTTGGATATTTTCGCCATTTAGCTAGGACTTTAATCCAATCTCCCCGCACGACCTCCCGAGTCCACATAGAGAGTACTTCCCCATGCCACCCTAGATCCGCCTTAACCCCAAACAAATTAAAGGCTTGTTTATAAAGCTGCGACTCACCCCAGCCACTTTCTAGAGCACCTTCTGCAATGGAGAAGCTTGCGGGAATCCCAGTATCTTTCATACTCGCCTGAGCAAGTTCACCTACTTGACTAATAAATACTTCTGGAGTCATTCGTCTCACCTTCATTTCTTTTTCTTGCCGATGGAAGGATATTTCTTATGCACAGCTGCACGAACCTTTTTCTTTTCAGCCGCTGTACCATGTTGAGATACCCTAGCCAGTGCATTACGAGCATGAGCTTTGTCCTGAATAGGATAAGCTCTCTTCCCTGGTTCTGCGAAAGCTTTCTTAGGGAGTTTCTTGCGAGCTGCTGTAGTTAACTTAGCCATTTCCACCTCCTAGAACTTTAGAACAATGATGAGGAGCTACTTCGCCATAAAGCTTACATAGCCATTTGTCGTACCATCTACCTTGGCGTCTTCCCTCTGCTGTCCACATTGAGATGGACTCGTTCTTATGCCCTGTGTATGCTGCAAGAGTTGTCTCGTCTACCATGAGTTCGATGAGAAGCAATCTTGAGGGATTCCAAATCAGCCACCAAATGGCGGCGAGAAAGGTGGCTGTGAGTAATGCACAACACCCTAGAAATAGAAGCAGATATAAAAACCTAATTTTCATGGTTTATTTTACCAAGGTGCAGTAGGCAGTGCCGCGAGGAGCTGTGCGGTGGTTGGCATCGGCGTAGTTCCGGCTTTTACTCCCGCTTCGTTAGCGAAGCAAAATCCCCATACCGAGTCACGCCAAGTATTCATCGCCGTCGCGTCGGCCTTCCAAGTGGCATTGGAACTATTCAAATAGCTGATGCAGGATGCGGCGGAGTCATAGCCTCTGACTTGCGCTTTCTGGTCAAGATATTGCTGCACC
>JAEHJW020006275.1_pt1 | contig 53558 bp, 68 predicted proteins | sample 9271431 | NCBI WGS metagenome assembly JAEHJW02
ATGTTGACGACATTGGATATTAAAAATGTTCCCTATACCCATGAAACAAATATTATTATGGGACCTCATCCAACGGATGCTAAAGTGATTGGATATTTTGCCGCTGTTGATGTACTTGAAGGTTTAATTGGTTACGCATTGCCTCCAGTAGCGAGAAAAGCCCTATTTACTATTGATATTGGCGTTGAAAGTTATATGGCATATCATAATTATAATATGGGATTAAAGTTTGCATTTTAAATATCCATATTAAATACATACTACCATGATATTATAACTATTCCATTTTGTCCCGCAGATCCTGCAGAACCTTGAGTAGGTGCGGCATATCCTGAAACTGTACCTGTTCCAGCAACACCCCCTAGCCCGTAATTCCCACCAGCCCCTACTGTAATACTTATAGTTTCACCTGGAGTAACGCTATACCTAGCATTCTGGATGTACTGCCCACTAGCACCACCACCACCCCCTCCCCCACTTCCTCCTTGGGGCGGTGCTGAAGATCCTCCTGCATTTGTATTGGAATTTCCCCCCGATCCCCCCGATCCCCCATTCCCTCCAACACCGGAAGGATTTGTTCCACCACTCCCTCCTGCCCCTCCCTGATTGACTCCAAAAAAATTCCCTGTTCCTGAATAATATAATCCGGCACTTCCAGCCACTCCAGAATTTCCACCTCCTGTACCCGGCTGTCCTGCCGAACCCGCAGGTCCAGTGGATGCTACTCCACCATACCCCCCACCTATTTGTCCTGATGCAGTTGGATACGCCCCTCCTCCTGTAAGCGTGATTAAAGATCCAATAACTGTATTTTCTCCGGGAGATGGTCTATATTGGGTTACCGGAGAACCACTTCCACCTGCGGTTGATGTTCCACCACCACCGCCACCGCCCGCCCCTCCTCCGCCCCCAGCCGAGGCCGTTATGGTAATATTCTGCACTCGTGGTACAATAAAAGTATAATTTCCGGGAGTTGAATACGTAATAGATCCAGCAAGAGGAAGTTGAGTTCCTTGCCATAATCCAGTCATCATCATCGGCATTATGAAAGATCCTCATAAATAGTAATTCCTAAATTAGCCGCAGTAGCATCAGCCGTTGATGGGGCCTGAACAGTTAATTCATCACCCACAGCTAAAGTGAATGCTGACGATGTAGCAAATGTTGCTACTGTTCCAGAAGCGGCAAATGAAAAACTCCCGATAGAAGTCCCATTGTGATAGATCGTGAAAGTCGCGGCATTGGTAAAAGAAGTTAAAACTTTAGCGATAGACCCCGAAAAATTGGCAGGAATATTAATTGCTCTAACAGCATTGAAAAATAAAACATATTGAGAAGCTCCAATGGGGCCTGAAACACCTGATGCAATATCATAGGGATTACCATGAGGAGTTCCAGTAAAAGTAGGATTATTTAATGTAGCTGTTCCTGTAACATCCAATGTAGTAACATCAGCAGTCGCTAATGTAGCTGTTCCTGTAATGGTTGGAGAAGATAGTGTGGGGGTATTAAATGTACCATTGGTTAATGTACCTCCCAATGTGATATTCTGATCTAATGTCAAAGGGCTTGCTAATTGTGATCCCAATATCCCTGCATTATTGGATAAATTGGAAGATACCAAATTACCGAATAAAAGTGTGTTTAAATCTTCTATCATTTTAGCAGTCAACGATAATATACAAGTATAAACATCACCCGAAGTCAATGATAAAGTAGATGCAGAAGCATATTCATTTGATGGATCAACCCATGATCCGGTAAATGTGGAAGATGTAGCCGATGTAACTCTAAAAATAGCGACATTTGGATCAAGCTGGGGTAATGCCGCTACTGTCGTATTCCATATAACAATATTATACGGATTTCCAGTTACAGGAAAAGGAACGCTTCCTGTATTGGAATAACTTACAGTTGTCGCAGTTGTAGCCGTTACGCTTCCCATATTAAAGTTCTGAACTTGATCGAGTGCCATTATGTTGTCCTTCTTAAAGTGCGAAATTAAATGCTGGAGTCGATACTAAAGTAGTCGGAAATAACGCCAATGAGTTATTGGTTGTTGATGGAATTGTAAAATTATAGTTTGAAAATGGAGACGTTATATAGCTTCCTGTAACTCGATAGCTTCCTATATAATTAATTGTGTTTAAATATAATCCTCCTGATAATAAGTTTACATAAAATGGAACTCCGGCAGGACGAATAATGTTTAAATTGTCAATAATCACCAAAGGAGAAATAGACGGAGTTGTAAAAGTGACACTCCATGAGGCTCCTGATTCTGTAATAGTGGCCGATATATTATAAACTTGCTGTAAATATCGTATAATTCCTGGAATAGTACAAAACCACGCTTCCAATGTATTGACAATTCTTGATTTATAAACAGTATCGTCTTCATTGATATTTCGAGTAACTCCGAACATATCCCCCCATAAATCCAATCCATAAAATTCAGCATTTTGAAAATTTAATTGGTTTAAAATTCCATCTGTAGATACAGTATAAGCTGAAAGAGAAAGCCCAAATGAATTTTCCATTGCGGAAAAATTCGGACCTATTCTTTTAAATGTATCGGGAAGATCATTAAGCTGATTTAATACATCCAATAATTGCAATTTGATTTCCTCATGATGAAATATTAACCGTCACAGATGTTAATATAACCCTTCCATAAACCAACGGAGATACAATATCCACAACACTTCCTGAACTGTTATATAAAGTTACTGATAAGGAGGATAATAACCCCGTTCCAATACTGGAAGCAGTTGCGATTAAATCGGATGTTGTAACTGATTGGCCGAATGGTAATCCTCCAAAATAAGAAATAATTGTGCTACTGATAGAAGATTGGATTAAAGTGGCCTGAGTTGGGATAATAGCGGTTCCTGATACGATAACAGACGCATAAACAGGGACTACTGCATTAACGCTATACGGAACTCCAGCGGGGCGATACCCACTTAAATTCAATGAAAAACTTCCATTTAATACACTTGTTACACTGTTAATAAGAGTTGTCGATGCACTTCCCGATCCATTATCAATATAGACGGAAAATCCTGCTCCTGATGCTATATTGACACTCCACGGCTCATAGACTGTTGCGTATTTAACCGTTTCGGTAGTCGATCCCGCTGTAATACCAATAGACGCATTTGCTATAGCAACAGGAGAAGCCAATCCAAGTGATAATACTCTGGATGTAAATCTCGCCAATGTTTGAGATGGCAATTCCGCATTGGCTCCCCCCGATGTAGGAACAGTATTGGTTACAAATACAGGATAAGGCAGTGTTGAAATTAAACTTGTTATTGATCCAGCGGGAACATTTCCCGTTAATCCGGGTTGAACAGCTACAATTGTTCCAGATACCGATGTTGTACCAGATGCCAATGTAACTGTTTCGGTAGTCTGAAATTGGACTCCTCCAGATGTTCCTACGATAGTTCCAATTCCGATAATCACATTCTGATTGGCAGGAGGTGGATTAGATCCTGTGCCCGTTAAAAAATAAACCGATCCAACTGAACTTTGGGATAGAATAGGTGTAATATTAAATACAGAATAGGCCGCATTGACAGCCGCTTGAACCGCTAGCGCATTGGAAATGACACTTTCTATCTCTACAACCGACCCAATTCCTTCTGATAGTGTCCGGATCTGTGATCCATCATTATAATCAGACACTACTCCGGATTGAGCCGCCATATAAGATAGAAGAGTGGCACTGACTAAACTCGTATCCGGTGCGCCGGGAACTGTAAATGCAGATGACATTCTTATTCCTCGCTAAATTTCTGAAATAACTTCATTTAAATTGAGTGCGGCTCCATTACCCATTAATTGAACAGTTAACGCTAAATCAATTCCTTTCTTGGGTGTATATAAGGATACAGCATTCGTTAAAGATTCTACCCGTGGATCTCCCAACAATGCGGATTCTGCATAATCATCTATATGGGATGTGATATTGGTAGAGGCAATAGCTCCAATTTCACCTGGTATACGGGAGCCATAAACAGAATGGTATATCAATGATCCTATAGGGGTCTTTAAACGCCTTAAAAGGGCATTCTGGATGTTGGCGTAACCTGTTATGATCTGAAAGTCGCCTGTCCAAACAAGATCTTGAGAAGATGGTCCATAGTAAATATCCGTCCCAAGAAAGTTTAATTCATATGTAGGTTGCTGTGGCAATATAGGAGTACTTTGTTGTCCGGTTGGTAAAAATAATTGTTGTCCCGGACTGACTTCATTCGGAGATGGGGTTTGAGATATAAATGGAGGTTGTAAATTATTGGCAGTGATAACTTCTGTCCACTGCGAATAATCACCCATATTTTTTGCCGCAAAATCCATCAAGGAATTATTCATTAACAATGTTCCTAATTGAACCTGACTGATAGGTTGGGATCGTGCGGTCAATATGAATGAAGACATTTGTAGCATGGTCAGCGTTATCATATATCGAACAACAAGGATATTCTGAACGATGGATTGCGCTAAATTCGTTTCAAGAAGACTGATTAAATTTAAAGCCGATGGATAAAAGGCGATCCAATTCCATAATTGTTCCGCACTCCAGTTGGAAGAAAATGTTAAAGTAGAGGCATTATTTGAGACCAATGTGGATATGGCAATCATACGGGTGATAGCATTCATTTGATTCCCCGTATAGGATATTCCTTGGGCAACAAGAGCTGTTTGAAAATTTGTCCATGCTGTAATTTCATCCTGCAAAAATTGATAGCAGTTTAAATTAGTCAATCCGGCTGGAGGAGTTTCATATAATGTCGTCATCACATAATTAACAATATCTGTGAAAGATGGAACCATATCTGTACCTGATTCCATCAATGTAAAATTCTGCACAGGAATATTGGGTAATTCTAATGTTACGGCCTGATAGAATGATTTTAACGCATTAACTCGATTTGTAATTAAATTTAAATCATACGCGTCTAATTGCACAGGAAGAAGCAACACTTCATCCAATGTAGCCGTCTCAGACGCTAAAAACCATGAGGCATTATAAATAGACAGTAATTTATTAAATGATCGACAAGTCGAAAACATGGATGAATATAATCCATAAGATGCAAGGGGATTGGATGTGTTTACATTCGCTTCAAAATAGGCCACCATTCCCAAATAAAATGACCATATTTGCTGAATATAAATCGGAAGCTGTAACATCAATACCCCTTATGGAAATAGTGTTCCACCGGATAATTCATTAAATGCATTTCCAACACCTGTAGTAAATCCAAGAATACTACTTGCCGCATTGGATACAGTCGAAGATAATCTTTGTGCTAAAGCACTCTTTAACAATAATGGCTTCGGTGGGGCTTTTACAGGCCGTATTCCCAATAGATTCAAACGATAATTTCCGATCAATGGCCGATTGGCGTTCATTTCAAATACTTGTGGTCCCGATGGAACGACTACCCAATAATCTCTATTGAAATAATCATAAAGCTCTAATGTGTATTGAAGTTTATTCTGTAATCTGGCTTGGACCTGTACAAAATAATTATAATGCGTCATTATTGACTGGAGATTATGAAACGCTTGGATACCCTCTATCGCCATTCCATCATTGGAATGATATTTCCATCCTGTCGTTCCTTCAATGCTCCATGAGGGAGGAGTCTGTCCAAACATATCCATTTCTCTTGATACGCCCGGATTATTAAAATTATATGCAGATCCCGCTACTAAATAAGGTGTATTTAAATGGTCTACTGTTTTCTTTAATCCAGTCGGACTAATCGGAAATATAAATTTTAAAATTGTATTATGGGTTGGCTTTCTATTAACTTGTGCGCTTGTTGTTGGTGTATTATTAATTGAAAAGGGAGCCAATATCTGATCCCCAAAAAAAGTGCTTATATTGGAATTGAGTGGGATAGTATTGCTTAATCTTGTTTGTTTATTAGATGAATTGATAAGAATAATCCGCAATTCAAATAAAGCCGCACGTGTATTGACAACAGGCGTTGTATGATAAAGCTGGATCCCATTCTGGCCAAATATCCCTGTTCCGGGAACTGGATTAAAATAAGAGATGGGAGAAGATGCACTCATTATTGGACCTCAATGAAATTCGGAGCTAAAGATGATGTTCCATATAAATGCCCATTCCACCATAAAAGACTACTAATTCCTAATGGAACTGTCGCTAATTGATTGGGAGCCTGTGAAATATTAGTTGTCGATAAAATACTTCCCGCAGATGATATTTCAAATAATTTATTATTATCAGTGGCAAGCCAAATATTATTTGAATCATCAAAAGCAATGGCTGTGGGAACGACAAATTCTCCAATACTGGCACTTGTCCATGAGCTTCCGTTATAAATGGAACATAGTCCATAACGTCGCTCAATTAAAGTATATGGTGGACCCCATTCATAAAATAGAATAGTATTTGATGTGGAGACCAAAAAGGATTTATATCCTTGTGTTATTGCCTGTACTCCAGAAATAGGTATTGTATTAACTAATTGAAGAGAAGAGTCACTGATTAATCCCAATACCCGTATCGCTTTAGATGATGTATCCATTACCGCTATCTGACCTTGATCAATCAATATGCTATTGGCAGATCCAGTCCAATTTGAAGAGGCTATTAATTGATAAGATGGATTATAAATATATAAAAATCCAAATGTTCCGGAACCCCCTCCGGGAAGACTTCCATAGTCGGATGTTCCATAAGAATTACCCCTTGGAATTGCCGATGATCCAATCACATAAAAATTACCGGATGAATCTCCAATAATATCTGTAATGGTAAAAGTTAAATCAATGGATGTAATTAAATTCCATGCACTTCCCCCATATTGATACCAGGATATCCCAGAGTTTGAACGAACGGCAATTTTATCCGTATCATAAGAAAAAATAACGCTAGGATTTGATATTGTAAAACTTGTGTTTAATGACCATACTCCGGCATTATTATTAAATGATGACACGAGATTTTGAGAGGGTTGACAAACAATAGCCTGTGTATCCAATGGGAGAATGGATACATCTCCTGCACCAATTAAACTTATCTTTTGTGCTTGGGCAACTGTTGTATTTGTAACAGTAATAACATATAAATAGCCATTCGTAGAATCTGTTACCAATGCCTGAGTTCCATCGGAAGTTAAAGTTAAATAGGCTAATGACCCCCCCAATAGAAGTGTATCCGCTACTTCCCATTGGCCCGAAGTATTATTCATCACAGAAATAGATGTAGATGTAATACCTATTATATAATCTGTGGATGAACTGGATGAATACGCCTCAATAGCAGAAAATCCACTCGCAATAGATGTATATGAATACCCTCCTACTGCTACTAATGTTCCGGATGCGCATACACATAATGGATTTATAATCGGGATCGGAATTGAATTTACTGATCCCGATGTTAAAGAACTGAATGTAATTTCTGCCAAATCGGAAGTATTGGGATTAAGCGCATAAAGATCATTCCCATTAGAAATTAAACAGCTACACGGTGTAGATAATGTCACGTCAGTAGAAACAACTGTAGTCCCGCTTAATACAGAAATTAAACCCGATGAACCACTTAAAACATAAGGTGATCCACTCAATAAGGCTACTGATGAATAGGTCTCATTAACAGGCATATCAAAAGAAGTTACTGCCAATGATGAAGACATATGAACCAATGATCCCATACTTTGAGTCGCATATATACCATTATTCCCATCGGAGCAAACAGAAGAAAATCCATATTCCGAAACACTTGGAAGAGATACTGTCAATCCTGATAAAGCTGTTCCAGTAAATGATGTAAACGTATTCTGATCAAATTGAGGCAATAAAATACCCTGTTGCCATATAGCTTGACTCGTTGATCGAACAGAGTTTTGATCATTATAATAAAATGTTGCCATACTATTCGGCTTTCAAAATAGAGGTTAAATCAGATGATGTCATGGATGTTGTGGGTGCAGTCGTATCCGCACCGCCATTCCCATTTCCATGCACATGATTATTAAATAACGTCAATAAATTAGAATTGACAAGTGCTAATCCTGTTCCACCCGATGCAGTAATAGACATTCCCGGAGCACTCATTGCAATAGGTCCGGGAGAACTTGCCAATCCACCAGATGCTGTTCCCAATACCACAGGCGATTCCAAATTGATTACCGATCCAGAAACATTGACTGGCTGGGGAGTTGTAATGGATATAACTCCCGAACTGTCAATACTGATAGTGGCTCCATTGAAATTAGCTGAAAAAGAGGCTCCAGAGGCTCCTGTAATAGTTGTATTGCCCGTAGAGTCGATATTGACGCTAGAACCCCCACAAAGGGCATCTAGCGTTCCATTTGAGGCAATCTGCAATGAGACTGATCCAGACGGATCTACTGTAAAATCTGTACCTGATGCATGATTGAAAATAAAATAGCGGGGAGAAGGAATAGAATTAATTCTATCTGCTAAATCTAAGGATACCGTAGATAAAGTTTGATCCTGATTGACAATCGTTCTGGTAAGTAATGGTGGTGTTGTGGATGTAGAACATAATAAATATGTCCCGTCAGCGTATTGTTTAAATGCAATACTTTGACTATCCAGATAATCCACATATCCACTATAATGAGACTCAAACTTTAAATAAGGATCATTATTGTTCTGAACAGATGTAATGTAATTAGCATCTACCGCTCCCAGCCAATATCCCATACGTTCATCGGCATTAACGGATGCAACTATCCCCCATGTTCCCACAACAGGTAATGGAGGCTGATTGATTCTATAGGGGTCCGAACATCCATTCCGTATTACCTGGAATGTAAACGGAGGGGATTGTCCAGATAACAGCATGACCTTTACGCCCCAAACAGACGTATCCTGTGCTATAACAACCGCTCTTGATATTCTTGGATAGAATCCGCTTGCCATTATGATCCCACTCCCTTTGCATTGACGTATTGACCGTTAAACAGAAAGGGAACATAATTCTGGAATTTTGATCTAATTTCTATAAATGTATTGATATCCAGTGTCTGCAAGCCCGTTACTGTCGAAACTCCACTATTATTAGTACTTTGAATATATTTACCGTCTCTTCGCACCATCTGGCCTGTTAAAATTAAATAAAGTGGAGTTTGATACGGAGATCCTGTACCTTCATAAACGGAAACAGGTAGTCCACGTTCTATATCAAGTGTGGTAGTAGATTGACCCCCAAAAACAAAATGGTGTGATATTCCGGTAATATAGAACATCCATAATTCAGATGGATTTTCTTTAAATGGTGCAAAGATATACCTATTCCCCGGCAAGATATCGGGGCGTAATAAATCCGTAACTGTTCCATGTGCCATATATGGGGTAGGGGATGACCATGCCGCCATTATTTCAAGCATATATTCAAAAAATGGTCCTAAAATACCTCCCGCATATTTAGCGGAAAATTGAGCATGATTACTGATAGCTATATCAGGAGATCCTATTCCAAACCATTGTGTTTCAAAAATATACGGACGATAACCGTATCTTGCAATAGAATTTAAATCCGCTCCTAATGCAAATAAATATCCTGCATTGAACGCCCCATTTAAATCCCCCATAACATTACTTGCAAATGTAGGCTGAACAGCATAAAAATTTTTTACATTATCCGGATCAAACGTTAAAGATGATTGCAATATACTTGATAATTCTGTCTGAGTCTGAAATTGCGATGCACTCGTAAATACATGCGAACTATAAATAGACGAAGAGGATCCATATGAAGTTGTTTGAGATCCGGAAGATGATCCGCTTGTCAACAGTAGCCATCCTGTGGCTTGCCCCGGATAAAATACGGCAAGTTTGTCCCAATTTTTTTTATCTACCAGACCAGTGTTTGTTTCTGGAATAGGCATCGGAAATTTTCGAGCCACTAATGAAACAAGTGGAGTATTTTCATTTGACATATTCAATAAATAAGGAATATCCTGACTTTGGGCCAATGGATATGTATTTCCAGTAGGAACATTAATTAAATCCTGGAATCTTGAAAGGATGGAATTGAAAAATTTTATAGGAACTGTCTGAAGGAAAAATTCGTACATGGGAAATGGGAATATCTCAGTAAATTTTGACCACCATGAAGATTCCGTAGTTCCTAGTGCTCCATAGCCAAGTGGAATATACGGCTCTGACGGTCCCGTACCTTGCGGAAATTGAAACTGTTGAAAAACAGGTACAATTAAATTCTTTAAAAGAATAAAATTATTCTTCTGTGCTTGAGTATTTATTTGAAATCCCAATGCGGTCAATGCCGCAAACATCACATTTGTTAACCAGTCCAATCCGATAGAAACAGGATTTCCAGATACCAATCCGGAATTAATTGTCGTTAATGGATTTGCTGTGGGTAGTCCATTTATTCCCGTACTTCCCAACGTCCCTAAAAAAGATAGCGTATAAAAATTATAGGCTGTAAAAAAATATTGAAAATCCATACATTTTACAACTGTTCTTCTATTGGGTGTATTGGTTGTCCAATCAACTGTTTCTGTTACCGATTTGACAATTCCAACAAATACAACATTTCCATTCTCGCCTCTGATCATTGTAACCATAACAAGTGACAATGGGACTATAATCTCAGACCAACTCGGACCCTGACTGGTCCCATTGGGACCGCCCGGCATTAAAGTAAAATTGCATGTTCCCGGATTGGCTGAATGGATATTTTTAGATACTGTGCAATCTAATAATCCCCCATTAGGCAATCTCTGAAAACTGGATGGAAATGCAAATGTCGATCCGTCAAATGGAAATATCTGAATAATACATTCAGGACTTGCTACCTGATAAGACATATCAGGACGCTTTCAATATATGGATCATTTGTGTCGCATATTGTTCCATTGTACGAGTAAAATGATAAACTACTTTATCCAATTCAGACATACTTCCCGATAATTGAGGAATAATTCTACCCTTAACTAGACTTGTTAATGATCCACTAAATTCCTGCATCTCTTGCATAATCGGAAGTTTAAATGCTGTTGACATATTAGAATCACTTCCAAGTAGAGCTGTATTTCCTCTAACCGATGTATTTAATAATGCTCCGCTCGGAAGGGATTGTTTCAATCCGCTATTTAATCTTTCTCCAAACGTATACCCCTTTTTAGTGAGTGATCCCATCATGGCATCTTGTACCCAATCAGGTAATCCAAGCATTCCTACGGATTGATGAGCATAATCATACTGCAATTTACTTCCATGCAGGGCTTCATTCATAAACATCATACCAGCCGCAGGATTTGATAAAGATGCTTTATAAAGAGCAGGCGCAACTTTTCTGTATTTTTTAAGAAGATCGGCATATCGGGAATTTTTCATCAATCCCTTGATACCGCCCCTTTTCTGTAGAAACATTAATTGTCCTGCACTATAGGCACTATTGGAGAATTTTCCACCATATAAGGACTGTTCTCCTGATATAAGATCCCCCATCGTATTTGCTACCCCATATTGCTGTTGGGAAGCATTTGGAGATCCACTCATACTGCTTGCAAGACTCATAAGGGATGCACCATTCCCACCGGCTACTGTCTTCATGCTATTGATAGTCCCGACAGATCGACCCATTGCCTGATAAAAGTCATTTACATCCTGACCTCGGGATTTAGCCATAGAATATAAATCGGCCAATGGTCCCTGAACCTGTGCATGAGTAGTATTAAAATTATATCCGGGTGCAGATGTAGCCAATGTTTTTAAATAGGGAATTGCCGCTAAACTTCCCCCAAATCGACCTGAATTATAGACCATTCTACTCATTTGCTGGGCAAGCATATTTCTTTGATTTTGAGGTAATGCCATCCCATTTAAATATTTGGTCATCTGAGCAGGGCCAATCATCATGGGATGTTTTTGATTAGGATTAAATATATTTGATTTAGACCCTAGATCCCACCATTGTCTATAATCGGATGTATTACCCCCTCCCAATAATGACTGTAATTGGGATTGTCGATACACAGACGATGCCGCACTTGCATCCCGTACAATCCCACCTGTAAAGCTGGTGAGAGCCGCAGGAATGGATGTGAGTGCCCATGCCGCTTTTGCCGCTGCTTTTGCCAATGTTCCAACTGCAACTATGCCTGCACCAACAGGGCCAGTTTCAGCCAATGCACCAATTCCCATAGTAGCAAAAGCTGATCCAATCTCTTTAGTGCCTGTACCTACAGGAGACCCCCCATGATTAAAAAGTCTTCCTTTGGAGATTTGATACCTGGCATTACCCTGCGCCAATAAATTTTCATGTTGTGCTTGAAGAAGGGTTTGACGTTTTCCCGGATCTTTTTCAGATAAAAATTCAGCCTCTAATTTCTTACCATGAGATTTAAGCTGGTTTAAAGCGGAAGGAGTATATACACTCCATTTGGGATATTTTAATCCAAAATTAGCTTCTCTATTTGCCCATAATTCATTCTGCTCTTCACGAATACTCGCTAATCGAGATTCTCTAGCTTGATTGCGCTGTCTTGAAACAACATCTTTTTCCGCTAATCGAGCTTCCCGGTCTTTAGTCCGCTCCTCTTCTTTAGCTTTTGCCCTATCCATTCTAGAATTTTGTTCTAATGCGGCTCCATGTGCTTTATCTATGATTACAGCCTGTTCCCGTTGATTATTTACAGAAACATATCCGCCTATCCGCCTCCCCATCCCGGATAAACTTTCTTTAGTGGCTCCAGTAATAGCATCAATACTGCTTAAATGACGTTTTCCCCTTGCTGTTAAAAATTCTTTAGTTCCAGATGTATTAAGAGCTTTGGCAGAGTTCTGGATATCCTTCAGATCATCTGTCATTTTCTTATATATGGCAGATATTTTATCAATACCTTTACCACCGGATTGATTTAATTGTCTTTCAAGTTTAGAGACATTCTGTGCTAAATTTCCCGCACGTTTAAACCAATCTTTCGTAACAGTATCTAAAGCTCTATATTTATCTTTATCGGGAAGACCTTCGACAAAACTTGCTTTTCGATTGAGATTTCCAAGGCGGGACATAGCGGGATTGCGGAGACTTTGAATTAATTCTCTGATATTTATATTTAAATCATGTAATTCACTCGGATTGAGATTTTCATCATCCTGTTTAGCCATTAAATGTGCCTATCTATTTAGGAATTACAGGTTTTCCATTCGGCCACAATTTCTTCTGCTTAAACGCATCCTGTGTCAATATCCCTTCCCATGATTTCATTAAATCCGGGAAAAGTGTTGGAGTTTCCCCCTTACGGAATGACCATTCTTCAGGATTGTCTTTTGCATACATTTCTAAAATAAAGTCCATTTGCGGAAGCGTCAGTTCTTGAACCCTTTCCGAAAATGGACTGTCATTTAAAATGCGACTTACTCGCCAAATTTTTTGATGGAACAAATTATCATGATCTATTCCCGCCTTGACGAAAGGAGTCCAGAGCTTGCTGAAAGCTCTGACTGACTCCTATCAACATGAATGGATCTATATTTGCCCCAAACTTGTTAGAATCGACAATCGGAATACCATCCTTTGAATCGGAAAATAATCTCAAATCAGATGTTTTTATAAGCAACATCTCAAAAAGTGCCATCGCTCTATACAATAGTTCTGTAACAATATCAATTCCAACTTCACTCCCATTTCCATTTACCGAATCCGCCATTCTCAAATCCCGTTCCCTGACCCCCATTCGAGTTGTTTCCCGAATAGACGGAATTTTAAAAATATAGGTATTCGTAACTCCATTCTCGGTAGAGGTCACTTCAATGCGATCATCCACTACCTTTGATTCAAAAGTATTACCTTTTGGATTGATCTCGGAATTAAGTACTTCTTCAGACATTAAGATTCCTCCAAATATTAATACATTAAATTACTGTATTTGTAATCAAACTGGCTAGCCCGTAGCTCACGTTGAGCGCAAAATTTCCCTGCAAAATAGAGATTCCTAAAGGACTTAGGACATCGAGAGCCAAGAAACTAATATTGCTGGTAATAGGCGCATTGGCTGGCAAATTCTGATTGTAATCTCCCGCTGTGCATCCTACAAATGTCCAAACTGGAACCTGATTAGATCCCATAACCACAATATTGAATTGATTATTTGCCAGAATTGTTCCAATAACTCCAGGATAATTAAAAAAGGCTATTCCCTCATTGGATAATTCAAACATATCCAATGTCAATGTTGGAGAAAATCTCAACTGTTGAATTTCTTGGGGCTTGGCACTGCCGATTCCAAAAAATGATTCAGTTCCAAAGCCTACCGATAATGAAGATGTTTGCCCAAATGCAACTTCCTGTTCACCAATCATTATAACCACAGCGTTTGAAGTAAGTACTTTAGGATTTATCTGTGATGCTTGAAAACTTGGCATTTTTTACTCCTGCATAATAAGTTTCGCTATTTCAAATTTACGATCTAAATAGATTTTTAATTCCATCATGGAATAGAAGAAGTCAATGGTAGAATATTTGTTGTAACATTGATGAAAACCACCTCGTTGACCAAGACCACATTGACAGATACTGCCATTGTCCTTGTTGATCCATTATATGAAAGTGAAAGTGAAGTTGGATCCCATGACGCAAGAATACCAGTTGGATTTGTGCTGGAATAGAGCTGTGAATTTAGTATATACATAGCCCGTTGTTTAGCTTTAGCCAATGTACTCGCAGATCCAGCCGCAATACCTCCAACATAAATATTTAATCCACTGATAAGGGCCAACTGGAGATAAAAATTACAGGCCACTTGCTGATTAAACATATTTGCGCCGTTATTGTTATTCTGCCATGTCGTAAGATCCATACAAATTGTAGGAATACCTGTAGAATGAGGTATTCTTAAAGCCATAATACCCGAAGTCTGCATGGCATTGATCTGTGAAGTAGTTGGATTAAATTCAAGTCCTGTACCAGTCAATGTTTTAGCCGTAAGAGGAGTGTTAATCGGAGCACCACACATCATACCCGCAATCATAGCGGCAGCGTACAGACCAGAATACAGCGTATTGGACCCAGTAGAAACGCTAGTCTGGTAAATTCCCGGAGCTACAAATGTAACTGCCTGATTGTTTAAATTTCTTGCATTCGTCTGAGATGTGGCAATCGTATCTCCGATACTGGAACCCGTTACAAATCGTCTGAATTTACGCTCTGTAATGGAATTGGCTGTATTAACATGCTGGTCTCCAAGGGCCATAATTGCAGAAGCATTGCTATCCGCAAAAACTACCCAAGCAGGAACAGTCAGCGCAACATTAAATCCATTAGCATAATCCGAAGTGACTGGAGGAGTTGAAGTTGCTCCCGTAAAATGCGTCAATGGGACATCCACAGGAAGTTCGCTTGCGCCAGAGACAGTTCCAGAAGGAATAGATGCTGTCGCCAATCCTGAGTATTGATTAACCCAATAGGCAATATCAGGGAGAATAGCGGTAACATTTACAAATTGATCCGCTCCGCTAACTGGAGCGGGGAGGCTAACAGAAGACACTGTATCAAGGCTTGTCGATGGGAGATTTCCACCTGTATCGGAAACCCCAACTGCAACATAGAATCCTGTACCATTTAAATATTGAACAATAGCAGAGGTTGTAGCGTAATTGGCAGGACCAAGCGGAATATTAAGGGATTCTCCCGCATTTGGAGAAGTCGTTGTAAAATTAGTGGCGACTCCACCTGATGCAGTAACAGAGAATGTAACCCCTGACGCTGTTCCTGTATAGGCTAACTGAAATGGAATACCCAAATTATTTCCAACCGCTGTAGTGCTGGTATATCCATCAAAAAGTGTTAGATTAATTCCACCAACAGATCCAGATGTAACTTCATACTGGAATAAATTGGCAGGAATTCCATAAACATTTGAAAGAAGTGTCAATACAGTCGAGGCAGAAGAATTAACCAGATTGGCAGAAGACTGAGTATTTCCTCCAACGGAAATAAATGTGATTTGACCCGCTCCCGGAAGCTCAGATGATGGATTGGTCATAGGTGTGACATAAGTAGACGCAGGACCCCCTCTAAGCGCATTTAAGAGGCCCTGAGACGATGTAAAGGTAGTTGGAGTTAATGGTTTAAGCCCGTATCCATAGCCAATATATACGAGAGGTGGTGTAGTGGGAGGAGTCGCAAGAGTAGCCCCTGAAACATTACTATACGTATAAACTCCCGGAATAATTTCAGTGGCCCCTTGAAATGATCCATTTGGATTAGGCATTGTTCCATGCTCCCATTATGCTGAGTGTTTAATTTTTTCCAACAGTTTAAACCATTCATCAACTGTGTGTTTTTCATCCCGATGATTCCATTTGAGGATTCCTAAGAAAACCTCATCGGAACTTCCCTCTAATTTCTTTCTGAATGCAGATAATGGGATTGGGAATGTCATTTTTTATCCATGCGTAATATTTAAATTGTAATCAAATAAAGTGTACGAAAATTAAGGGGGAGTTGGAGAAGCAAGAACTCCAGAAGTATCAAGACTTTCTATTAACCCATAATTGGTTTGAAGCGTCACATTGTAACCGCCTGTCATCATCCACATGGAGTCAGACACAAAAAACCCTGGAGATGGATCTGTCTCCTGTGTTGAAATACTTTGAAACGAGTGTTCAATATTTTGACCTAATTGCTGTAAAGGTTGAAATAGAGAGGATTCAAATATAGCTACAAGCGCATCCCTATAAAATTCACGCTCATCAACCGTAGTCGTAAAAGTCGTTACGGTATATCGCCGTTCCATAATCACATCTATATTAATTTGATTATTGTATTCAGGCATATTTTGCTGTCCAATCGGAACATATTTCTGTTGCAATAAATCAAATGTAACTACAATAAATGGAAGAGAAGGAGTGCCTGAAAGAGGCATTGCATGAAATACCCGTGGTTTAATCCATCCTGATTGATTGATAACCAAAGCATTTATTCCCGCTTTGATTGTTTTAATAATGATACTTGTAATCTGATCGGGGATTACTAATATGGATGCGGTGGGAGTCAATGGAGAAGAAACGGCTGATCCAGTATTGTCAGAAACTGTATAAGTATATGTATCATCAGGAAGATACTCTACATTAACATCAAATCCATCTCCCTGATCTATATAATAAGGAACACTATTTCCAGAATATAATGTGACTGTTGTATTCATACTTTGTGCATATCTAGTTAAAGTCATGGGAGAGTTAGCTGTTATGGATAAAAATACACCCCCTCCACAGGGCGGAATAGTGGCCTCAAGTGTAGGCATTAAATAACACCTCCCAATCTGCGTCTTAATTGTTCTGTAAACTGACCTATCACGTTATGGGGCATCATGGCAGGAAGTTTCCATTCCGCACTTCTCGGCTTGTCTGACATTATTCTATATGCGATATCTGACTTTTGCATATTTATACGATCTCTCATAGCGTTTGCTTCTTTTTTCAATCGAGATGAAAAAGACTTCTTGTTGGCTCCAATTTGGGCTATTTCTTTATCCAATGAAGGAGCCATTCGTATGGCATCTTTAGTTTTGATCGGAATGATTCTTTCTCTATATCCTTTTCCAGTAACTTTATAATTGGATGCAAGCATGATCTTTTTTAAATCAACCGGACCTCTTCCATATTCTAAAACTCGGGCTTCCGGAGAAATACTATCGTCTGCTTGAAAAACAATCTGATTATATTCCTTGCTTCTGGATTTTCCTGCCATTGATTTAACTGTTTCTCTTCCCTGATTTCCTGATCGTTTAGTTGATTGCTGAATAAATTCAACCCGTCCATAAACATGGAAGGAAAGAGATGATGCATATCTTCCAGATAATCCGTATGATTTCTTTAAGGAATACCCAAAAGGAGTTGTTCCTTCTCCTTTTGCAAAACTGACCCATGCATTAAATATTTCTAATGCAATAGCCGATACTTTTTCTATAGGCTGATTAGAATATACTGATTTCTTAATCATTTAGTTAAACCGTATCTGTGATAAGACTCTTCTAATATCATTCCGTGATTTACGGGACGCTCTCTTTGATTCAGTTATTTTCTTTTTAGGATGATCATTAGGATCTTTCGGAGCATCTTCATCCATCCAATCAATTTCACCCATTGCTTCTTTTAACAACGTTGATTTCTTTTTTGGTTTCTTGCGCTCAGGTAGCTTTTTATGCTCCCGATCTGTAGCCTCCTCCCATTCATCCGCATCAACAGGAGGTTTTTTACCCTCTTTTTCATCTTTTTCCTGCTGGGAAAATGCCCATCTTCTTTGTGCCTCACTCTGAAATGGCATTTAACACTCCTCCGATTTAAATATTCTCCGGAGTCATATCATTCTGACTCCTACTCCTTGTCCACGTATCAAGCATCGTCAAATGGAATCTTCTCGGTAAATTAACAACTCCTGCTCCAAATGGCCTGATATGCGGAAGACCTCCAGCTTTCCTAAAAGCTATATAGACAGGAGACGCCATAAATTCAACTGTATAGGATGTTCCTTGTGGATATCCCGATATTGTGACATTTGGACCATTAACTGTATATGGAATAGATTGACTCAACATTGTTGATTTATTCCAAATAGTTACTGCTCCCGTAGGATTAATTGTTAAATTCTGACCATATGGAACTGTCTCTATTCCACCTACCGTCAATTCTGTTTTATATCTAGTAATCGAATCCAATTCCACAAAAGCATCATAATCTGTGGCATTGATCCATACTTCTCCAGCAGTATACGGAATTGATAAAACAGGTTGAGTATCTTGGACCCATCCAGTCTTAGAATTAACAGATTGTCCCGCCTCATCAGGAGTTGGCGTTCTATGAATCTGTGTCAATAATCCATTAAATACTACAGAAGGAGCGTCCCAATAAACTCCACGTCCTGAACAGGATTTACAATTTGGATTTGGAGATCCTGGTACATCTCCTCCCCACATACAAGCACATTGATGTGATTGCATCCATTGTATCCTTACACCATACGCATTAATAACATTATCAAAAGGTGTAGCGGGTAGCGTATAAGGACTAATCGGTGGGAGATATGTTGAATCTGTACTCAATTTCTAATCCTTCCATTTAATGCAAAATCAAGAAATTAGGTCCACCACAAAGATCTCTTGCGATTCGTTTCAGATCTTTCTCTTCTGTTTTGAATCGCTCAATTAAACCATTAAATGGTCCTTTGGTATCATATTTGGTCCCATATCCCAAACCATCCACATCTATCTTTGATTCAAGCATTCCTAAATTAATACCGCCCTGAATACTGGATAATGCTCTAATAGCCGCTCTGCATAAAACAAGTTCCTGCATAAAGCTATATTTGGATCTGTAATCCATTGGAGTTAATCCAGCCGTATATTGAAGATGGATACCTCCAGGTATGGATTCAGCGAAACCCATAAATGCTAACTGCATAGCGAACAACGGAAGCATCTGAACATTAGCCGCTGGAACCAGACGTATCATTGCCGCATCATGATCTTCCACAAACCAAGTAGGGGGAGTTCTGAAATATTCACTCAGCAATGGATAAATATAGGCATAATTCTTGATAGCTGTATAATCGGAATTATCATAAGTAAGACTTTTTAACGGCCTATATCTTAATTGCTGAATCATCCATCCTTCATCTTGTGCTCTTGGAAAAAAGAAATCATATGCGGCATCTTCAAGATCATAGTCTGTACCTTGTTTCATATAACCATCAACAGGAGATAATCCAGCGGCTTGAGCAGCGGCTATAGTAAGCTCAGGAGGGGCAGCAACCCACGTTTGGGTAAGAAGTATCGCTGTCTCAGTTTCTATGCGGTCCTCAGCCCATCGTAGCCATTGTATGAGCACAGAGTTAGGGACTGGAGTAGGGGGATTGCCATAGAATTGGAGAGGAACGCCAACAAAATTGGCGAGGTCTTGGGGAAGAAGTCCAGTCTTGGTAACTTGTCCAGAAGGGTAACTTTTAACAACAGCCGGCGTTTGTGTAGTGTCCCATGTCCATAATGCTCTTGGCGATACAATAGGGGCAACTAAAGTTTGAGTTTCTGGAGTGCTATTCGGCATAATATTATCCCCTCAATACAATTGAAATATTCTGTATTGTAAGGATACGAAAAAGGCTCCAGATACAATGCGTATCGTGGAGCCTCCCGACCGGAAAAATCCCAATCCCAAATAACAGATATTAAATTTTCAGGTAATCGTGCTGAAAATAATATCTAATTTAGTATACGAAAATTAATTTTTAGTTGGTCTCCCACGTCTTTTAACCGTAGTCTCTTCTACTGAATCTTCTGTTTCAGGAGTATCTTCTGAATTATTTAATTCTTTTGATTTCTCTTGTTCTAGATCAGGTGAAGATTCAATAGATACAATAGGTTCAACAGGAATCCCATTTGTGATAACACCCAACAAAACATCTTCATTATTCATCAATTTTGAAACTTGATCTGTGGTCAATGCATCAGTCTGATAAGATTTAATTTCTGGAACCCATTTAAAAGGAACACCTAGAATAGTATAGGGAGTAATTCCTTTTGCTCTCCATTTCTTATGAATATGGGATCTGCTATCCAAAGTGGCCCTAAATTGCATTGTTATCCCCCTTAGCTGTTTCAGGCTCTGCATCGTCTAATTCGCATTCAATCTCGGATTCTTTTCCATAACTCATAAGGTCCATATTCATATGATGAATGGCTGAAATAACATCCCAAACATAATCCTTTGGAGCGAGATCCAGAGCAATCGCTTTACAGGCCTCAAGGTGACCTTTTAATTGCCGATAAACATCAGCGGTTTGATCAAGATAACTATCCCTTTCAGCAGAATCTAATACTTCATCCAAATTAGATTTCGCACTAGCAGGTTTTTGAGAATCCAAAATTTTCTTAATCATTAAATTTACCCTCCATAGTAAATGTTTAATTCCGATAGATATTACTCTGCATTAATACCAATGTCAAGCGGAAATAATTTCCCCTCTGAACCAGGTAGATCCCTCTTTGACTTCTATTAATTCTGGATAGATTCTATCATTAAGCATACTGATGACGCAAAATCCCGATTGCCAATCTCTATTCGCATTCTCACAAAATCCGAACTGACTTCCATATGGAGACGCCAATGTTCCGGTCTCTATTCCATAACGAGTTCCATTATAATCACTATACGGACGAATATTTAATCTATGAGTGTGTCCTGTAACAATAGATACTCCAGATTTCAAAGTATTATTATAACTTGAATGGGTCCCGCCACTATACCGATGTTTTACAATTAATTTATTATTAAAATCAGTAGATACCGTAAATTTCCAGTCCTTAAAATGATCTTCCAGTCTGAATCCTTCTACTCCCTCAAATAATGAAGTATGGGATGAAAGGTAGGAACCATATCTTGAATCATGATTTCCTATATTCCACAACAACTTAGATTCCGGAGAGGATTGCTTTATTTTGGATAAAGCGGATTGAGTGGCTTTTAATTCATCCAATACTGATGGAGTTGGTTCCCATCCGATGCGGGGAAATCTTGAAATGGCTGCTCCATCAAAAGCGTCTCCATTATTGATAATATAATCAGGCTTTAATTTATCACATATTTTTAATAGAATTGAAAAAGCATCGGAGGGTTCGGATTCCCTAAAATGAGCATCCGAAAAGATAACCATACTTCCTGAAAAATCCTTTATAGAATGGTGATTATATTTAATCGGTATGGATGGAGATTTATGTAAAGCATAACTGACTAGAGGAGGCAATTCGCCATGCCGTTTTTCATAACTGGCTTTTCTTCTGTGATAGGCTCTATCATTACTTATATCTAACTTCTCCATGACCTCCGCATTACAAGAGCTTCCAGTATAAGCATTTAAAAATGCCTCATCTTGAAATTTTGGTGGCATCGGGTCTCCATTTAAAATTAATCGGGAATTTATTATAGCACATAAAGGATACCCGATTTAAAATTAAAATGTCAATGGATTCCCGATTGCCTTTTGTCTGCTCTATATTGATCCTCCAACAATACTTTAATAATCCTGCTATAATGTTCCGGTATAACATTAACATGCGCCCACCAATATAGTGTATATTTGGAAACATTTAATTTTTCAGCTAATGCTGTATATCCTCCCAATCTATAAATAATTGCTTTAACGCTAATTAAACTATTTTTCTTATAAATTGCAAGCAATGATTCCACGCTCTTTTCATGGATCTTGGGCACACAATCCCGCCTCCTCCACGCATGAACAGCAAATAAGGATATATTTAACTCTTTTGCTATATCTATAGCCCTCTTTCCATACTCTTTTAAATATTTATCCAATTCTTTATAGGTCATGGTTACTCCAGGAGTACTTCCAGTGTTAAAATGGATCGGCATATGTAATAACTGTTTCAGGGACCATAGTTGCTCTTTTTCTAATAATCTCAAATGATACAGCATTCACTCTTCCATTTAAAAAAACACACTGCATAGCATTATTTTTATCTGTATATGCTCCAGAATCTACTACTTCATACATACGGGCTTCTGGATTGTAATGAGTAATAATGTGACCCTTCCTTGATGCTTTATTTGGATCTGTAATAGGATCTTTGTTAACCCCGCACCATTTACCTCCTACATAAACATCGGATGTTTTCATGGCAAATGATACTGTATCCCTATTAACTTGTTGAAGAAGTGCCCCTCCCATACCAAACGTTATATTCTCAGAAGAAAAACCAAGCGATTTATATTTATTCAGAATATTTTCAATACTTGTTTGGTTAATTCCGTCTCCATATACAACACGTACATGGTTCAATACTTTAAATCCTTTATCATTAATAGATGATCCAAAATACTTATCTAAAAGTGTTATAGTCATAGCAGATGTATCAACAGGGTCTCCACTATCCGGACGGATTACAATAACAGCTCCAGATTCAATAACTTGTCTTTTTAATGATCCACACCAATAAGATTCTATTGCATGTTTAAGGTCATAACTATCACTAACACCCGCCACAACACTCGATTTTTTAGCATATATATCCAATAAATTCTTATACGCCTCCCCTTCATGTTCTTTACCCCATGCAGTAATGGTAGAATGCTCCGATGCCGGAATGCTATAAGATGGACTATCATAATTATAATACTCTTTTATATGTCTAATGGCCGATAATGTATCAGATCCTTTAAAATTAACAAGATGTGCCGATCCTCCAATTTCAGCGGACTCTTCACTAGAAACGCCCCGTGCTCCAAAATCATGGAGTTGAAAATCAGTAGAAAACCCACGAGATGCTGTCTCCACAGCATATTTGTTTAAAACCTGTTTGATATGCCAAGATAAAGTAGCAACTGTTGTGGGATACCATACTTTTAAAATTACCGTCTCAATAAATGAGACAATCCAAGGAACATTCATATCAGTTGATTCTACTGTTATAACAGGAACCCCAATAGGCACTACCGTCCCTTCTGGTAAAGCCGATATCTTAATTGGTAGCACACCCTTGTGCTCTCTTACAATATATTCCCAACCAGCTCTGTTAAATGGCACGCCATGATTTATTAGAATGGGCTCTGCTTCATTAATATCTTCCATAGTTATTGTCTTTGATAAATATTTCATAAGAATGGGTTGTAATCCAAAAAATACAATATTTTTGTAATCTCCTTTTCTTGGCTCAACATACGCAAACATCCCTTTCATATCTTTAGGATATTGATTAAAATGAGAATGTTTATAACTATCCACAGCTAACAGTAGATTAAAATTCATGTTTTTCTCCTTATGTCAATAAAGTTTTTTAATTATATCATAATGATCAGAATACATCTTATCTCTTATATTATCCAAATTACTGTATTTAATCCATATATAATCTTCTGCATCATCTCCCACTTTTATTTCTGGCTTATTTATGTAGTATGAGCAGAAACAATGAGTTATAATTCGCCCTCGCGGATCCCTATGGATCGAATCAAAAACAATAGGTTCATCAATAAAATCAGGAATAATGCCAATTTCTTCCAACATCTCTCTTTTAAATGCGTCTTTAATGGTTTCATCATGATTGATAAAACCTCCGGGAAGTGCATATAAATCTTTTCCCGGATAATTCTTCCTTTTTATTAAAAGGATCTCCCCACCCCCAGTAGTCTCCCATCCAGTGTATATAAGACCATCCACTGTTGAAAAAATAGGAGGATATTTTAATTGCATATAAGGACGCTTAAATGTAGTACAAAAATCATATTCATTTTTAAGATATACAAATTCTCGGGTACTTCTAAAATTCTCAAGAAATGTATATACATAATTCGGCATATATTCTTTAAGATAAATTATATTCCCGTAATTATATAAAGCATAACGAATATCTGTGGAATTTATAGATTGATTGTCTGTTTCTACATATTCTATATCTATGTACTGTTCCAACATTTTAAGATAGTAAGTTGTTGAATCCTTATCACATCCAATAATGGCGCATTTAGAACTATCCAAGAGCTTATAGAGTATTTCTTTTCCTATAGTAGCTAAAACTTCTTGAATCCATAGATCATCACTATATACAGCATCTCTAAGTTCGACTACATGTATATTGTTATCTGGATACATAGTTTTTATACAATTAGATACTTCTTCATATGTAAATGGATTCCTAAGAGAACGATAACTATTTGGTGTTCCCACCATAATAACAATCCTATCGGCTAACTCCAGTGCCCTATTAATTATTGAGATGTGTCCATTATGTAAAGGCTGAAACCTTCCAATGTAAAAAAGGACATCATATTTTTTAACTCCCATACATCCTCCATATATAATATAATTATGTACCTACGCTCTATTTAATAATAGACCACATACATCCAAATGTCAATTCTAACGTGGTTTTTCCCTTCCCCTTTAAAGGATATTCGCATAAGTTAAGATATTTGCTCAGAATCTATGAACACAAAAAGCCCCTCAAACTACGAGGGGCTTTTCTATGTTATTTTGAAGCTATTTTACTATTAATTAGGCTTCAAAGGGTTAAAATCCGGTCTATTAGGAACATAGTTCCGTATCATACTATGGAAACGAGGAATCTTGACCCGTATAGAACCTATTGCACAGACTGCCCAAGGCATATAGAGGTTCTGTGCGAACAGTTCCACTCTTGTAAGAGGAAGCAAATAGCGGTAATCGAGTGCATCATCCCGCTCATCAAGATCGAGAAGGAATGTAGAAGCCGATCCTGGGATATGGGTATTAAGATCGACAAAAGTAGCGGCTCCAGAAGTAGGTGCAATCACATCTCCAATATATCTGAAAGCCTGTGCCGATGGTGTAGCGGTGTTATTATACCCAAGCCCCGAACGGAAAATTCGGAATGCTCCAGCATTGCTCGATGCACCTGGAGTAATGGTAAGAGTATAGGCTCCTCCAGATGGAATACCAGAAGCAACAGCAGAGAAGGTCAAAAGAGATTCATTCATACCGGAATCAGTCCCAGCCGCTGCATACATATAAACACCGCTGGAAGCTACATAATCCGCTGTCCAATCACTTCCAGAAACTGTACCAGTAGAAGCGGCCACTGTAACAGAAGCAGGAGCCGTAATCGTGGTCAAAGCCGCATTGGTATTGCTTGTGGTATTGGTAATAATACCCTGCGCCGGAATATCTCGGGCTTCGATGAACAGATCAACAGGGAACTGAACTGTACCGAAACGAGTATTCATACCAACAAGATCACCATTAACCATTACCCCATGTGTAGGTCCTTGTCCAAACTGCGGGGTAGTAAGATTATTAAGAAGTGTGGTGATAAGGGACTGAAGATCTCCTGCCATCGAAGGAGGCATGAAGGCATGAGTGATGTGTCCGTAATTGTCAAAGCTGACGATCTTGGCCGCAATTTCATAGATAAAGTTAAACAGCAGTTGCTGGTTGGAGAGACCAGATGCAGACTGTGCAGTCGCATACTGCTGGAAGTCATAGATATTCGCCGTGGGGATAGCATTGGCGATACCTGTGAATTGTGCATCATACAGGGTAGGATTGCCCCAATAGTTTGCCCAGTTAATAGATTTGAGCACGGTCAAAGCGGCGTTGGCATTTTCCTGGTCCACAATGTCAACATAAGAGTTCTGAGCCGCCAAAGCAACCGTAATGGCACGGCCATCGAGAGCAAGTTTAAGAGTGATGTTATTTAGACCGTAAATACCAGCCGAAGTATTAAGCGTTCCAGAGTTAACCGAGGAATAGTTACCAAACGCCGAACCTGGAAGTGCGCCACCTGTAGCCTGAGCAATGGACCAGTAATCAACAACTTGGTAAGCCATTGATTTGTTCAAGCACTGGTAAAGAGTAAAAGAATCCGGTCTGACGGTCTGACGGGCCATCCTCGTATCAAGGGAGACATATCCGAGAGACTGTCCACCCGTGATCTGTGAAAAGTTGGTAATGGTTCCAACATCAAGATTCGCTTTAGCTAGAGGCTTACCCTTCATAACTTCTCTGGTAGAAGGAAAATCCTGATTCAGCAACAGTCTGGATTTATCCCTGAAAGCTTTGGCTCTAAGATTCATTTCCCGTGTCTGATCTTCTGCCCACGGACCAATGGACTTTTTAAGCGTTTCTTTCATGGATGGATTGGCGGCGGCAGTGTAGAATGCCGAAAGATGCCGAGAAATTGGCGAATCAACAGATCCCACCTGAGAGATAACCCGACTGACAGCGTTAGCTCTGGATTTAGCGAGTGCCGATTCTTGTTCAGGAGAAATATTCAGTTCTTCCATTTGGTAGTTCCTTTCCAAGATTATTTTGAATTAGACGAAAAGACTCTGGACTTTGGCCGGAGCTTTACGCAGTTTTTCCTCAACAATAAACTGATCAATTTCTCCCTTATGGGCTTTTTCCAAAGCAACCAGAATGGAATCAGCACTTCCCTGTTCGGACAGATCCAGGAAATCATCCATAATTGCCTCTTCTACAGCAGTCCTTTTAGCCTTGATAAAAGCTTCGGGATCGGCTTTCTGGATGTTGAAAACAGGAGCTTTTCCAGTGCTACGGGACATGAGCGTATCGAATGCTTCTGCTACCGTCTTCTGCACCATCTTTTCCATCTCAGATGCTACAGACTTGGCTGCCCTGTCTTCCTGATTGCCCTCAGCGGATTCTCCCGCCTCCTGATTACCCTTATCGCCCTCTTCCTTGTTCTTGCCCTTCTCGACTTCCTTTTTATGCTCAGGCTCTTCTGCCTCTTCCTTGGACCATTCCTTAAAAGATTCTTTCAGGAAGGTCTCAACTTCTTTGACTTTCTTGGAAAGGCTCCGATGATCACGGAAAGACTTCTCAACTTCCTCTTCGTCCTCTTCCTCTTCCTCAGCCTTAAACAGAAGCTCCTTGGCTTTCTTGAGGCTGATCTTGGCCTTCTCAAGCTCATCCTTGCCATCTTCCTTCTCATCTTCATCTTCGGCTGATTCAGCTTTGCGAATGGAGATTTTAGCTTTCTTCATGAAAGATTTAGCCTTTTCATGAGCTTTTTCTTCTTTCTTGTCTTCTTCCTCTTCCTCTTCACTTTTCAGCAAAAGACCAAGAACTTCCTTGATAGCGGACTGATTCTTTCCAAGCTGATGAATCGCTTTTCTCGCTTCTGCAAAACCAGCACCCATTTCCCGTGCGAGTCTGTCATATTCACCAGTAATAGCTTGCTGGGGAGCAGGGTTGGAATACGTATTGACCATGACTTCCGCACCCTTACCAGAAGCGGACTCGCCCGGTCCAAAAGGAATAGTCTCTTTGGAAGGAACTCCATGCATTTCTCCAGTCCAAAGATCACTTACTTCATCCTCAAACATTTTTTCAGTAGCTTTCTTAAACTGGCCCCTGTCTTCCGGGGAAAGCGTTCTCATAAACGATTTGAAAGAATCCTTCCAACTCATGCCGATACTCCTTTGATTAATTAATTAGTAAATAAAGTAATGAACAGGCTAATATGTCATCCCATTCATCATTTTGTTGACGGTAAGCATCCGCATACGACTTCGCCGTCACAATCTTGGCCGCATGTTTAATATGGTCATTCATTGGATTCTTGGTGAACGCCAATGATCGCCAATCCAAACCTTCCACTAGAAAACGAGTGGCATCAGAATTGCATGTTACTTTGGAACAATCTTTAACCATCCCGGATTTTGGAAATCCGTAAATGGATGCTCTCCATCGAACCGGAGGATTAAGTTGTAACGAATGCCAAAGCATGTCATATTGATATTTATCGGGATCCGATGATCCATCCGGATTTTGAAATATCTCCGCCTTGACACCCGTCCTATGCTCTCCCATATCGAATACTTCCAAGGGGATTCCAACAATATATTTGGAAGGATTTTCTATCCCCATCGAAAGTCCAATTTCAGAGAGGTGATCAATATCCATATGTCCGGTTTTGATAAACGTATCCGCAGAATCCATCAAGGCTTTCTGCAAAATAACATCACCTTCACCATCTACAAGTTCATTTGACGCTTCAAGAGTTACTATTCGTTTTCCTGAACTTGTATTGGATTTAATCATTACTGGAAAATCAATAATAATGGATTGTTCAATATCGGGGCCGATGGATTTATAGATCTCTGTTTGTCGTTTACAGGGACATTCCATATATTTCATACCTCAATAACGAACATTTAAATTGTAGTCAAATAAAGTGTACTGAAATTGTTTTAAAAATTAATTGAAGGTAATAACAGGATGTGATATGATTGAAATAATGGAAGTTTAATTTATGGGGAATCTTTGGGGAATTTTTAATAATAAAAAATAAATCATTGATAAATATGAAAATAAAAATACATTTGACAAAAGTTTCAAAATATGGCACACTTCGTTAGTGAAGTGAGTAAGCGTAGCGCACGCTGAACTTTACGAATGTGGAATGAAGAGAAATGTATTATGAATATAATGAATAATAAATTTTAAATTTAGTATATAAAATATACAAAAGTTAAGTTGTGGGACAGAGTAGTTTTCTGTCCCACAGTTATGAGCGTAGCGAAGCGAAGCTCATAACAAATATTTCAAACATTTAATATTGATACATTTATACATGTAGTAAGTTGAACTTCGTTAAATGGGGGAGCTATGTTTATTTTCCTCCGGAAAAAATAAACCATTATATAGTATAAATGTATCAATAGTATATGGGGTATGATATATAAATAGATGAGTACGGGCGCTTCGCTTGCCCGTACTCTAGTAGGTAGGCAGGACAGTTCGGCACAGAACGCCTCACTTGCCTACCTACTAAGATTAATTTTTGTTCAGACCCATAAAAACAATAGGATACACCTTACCAGTCTTTAGCGTTTTGGGTAGTACAGGATCTTACCAAAAAATTAAATATAGGGTTTTACCAAAAGATATATACAGGCATTTTGCCAGAGGGCATTTTGCCAAAAAGTAAACATTAATTCCAGAGATTCCCAATTTGCAATCCTTATAATTTTTTGGTAATTTATTTTTGTAAATAGACATAATTCACTTTTTTGAATCTTTATTTTGGGAAGGATTACTTTTGAAGACACTTGTGAAAATGTCAACTCCCTTTGTTTTAGTTCATCCAGGAGATACGTTTGCCAGAGGGTACTATCGCATTCATCAACCTATAGGAATGGCTACCAGATTGGGATATATCTCATCAAAAGTATCCGCTTCTTTTCTTTCTAATGAGGAATTGATAGCATTGAATCCGGATGTTGTCATTTTCCATCAATCTCATTTTGATAATCAGATTATGGCTATTTTCAGATATAGAAAAGTATTGCCAAATGCTTTTTTTGTATATGAGATTGATGATTTAATTGTAAATATTCCGGACTGGAATCCCAATAAATCGGGATTTCAATCAGATATAGAGCATAGGCTTAGGTCCATTTTTAAAAATGGAGTGGATCGGGTTGTGTGCTCTACTCAATATTTGGCAAATAGTTTAAGGAACTATTTTAAATTGGGAAGTGTTAAAGTTATTCCCAATTATCTGATGAAAGATGTTGTCCATACAATTAAACAGATTCAGGAATTTACTCCTAAGCCAAAATCAGATAAGCTCAGGATTGGATGGGCGGGAGGGGCCACGCACAAACATGATTTGACACAATTAACAGAAGTCATTAATATGACCAAAGATAAATATCAATGGGTCTTTTTTGGATTCCTTCCTGATGGGGTTGATAAAGATAATATAGAATTCCATCCTATTGTAAATTTTGATCAGTATTTCCCGAAATTAGTTTATTTAAATCTTGATATAGCCGTAGCTCCGCTGGAAATTAATGAATTTAACAAATGCAAGTCGAATTTAAAATTGCTAGAATTCGGTTCCTGCCATTATCCAGTTGTCGCTACCAATATAGAGCCTTATAAAGAATTACCTTGTATTAGAGTTGACAATACTGTCGAATCATGGTTGGATGGATTGGAAAAATTGGCATCTGATCCAGATATAAGATTAAATCTTGCAGAAGAATTACATTCAGCAGTTCTCAAAGATTATATTTTGGAAGATCATCTTGGTGATATTACACGAAAATGGGCGGATTCAGATAAAGTATGTTTCCGAAAATAAAATAAAACTTTGGAGTTGGAATGAAAAGAGTGGTTTCGGTTTCAGGCGGTAAAGATTCAACAGCTACATTGCTTTTAGCTATTGAAAGACACCCCAGGGATGAAATTGTTTCTGTTTTTGCAGATACGGGTAATGAACATCCTGAGACATATAATTATATTGATTATTTAGAATCAGAGCTGGGAATAAGTATTCAAAGAATTAAAAGAGATTTCTCAGAATGGATTGCTCGTAGAAGAATATATATACGTGATAAATGGCCTGAAAAGGGAGTCCCTCAAGATGTGGTTGAGCGGGCATTGGAATATATGTATCCAACAGGCAATCCTTTTCTTGACTTATGTTTAATAAAAGCCCGTTTTCCATCTCCTAAAGTGAGGTTTTGTACACAATATTTAAAAACAGAGCCATTGACAGAGCATCATCTAAAATTAGTTAGTGAGTATGGAAAAATTGAATCATGGCAAGGAATACGAGCTGATGAATCCGCAGCAAGAAGCAAATTACCTGAAAGAGAACATCTTGATGAAAATATTGAAGTTTATAGACCTATTTTAACGTGGACTGCTGAAGAAGTCTTTGCATATATAAAAGAAAAAGGGCTGAAGCCTAATCCATTGTATCTACAAGGAATGGCACGTGTTGGATGTATGCCTTGTATCAATTCCAGAAAGTCAGAAATTAGAGAAATCGCACGGAGATTTCCAGAACAGATCAAGCGAATATCAGAATGGGAAAAACTTGTGGGAATGATTTCAAAGCGTTCTAGTGCAACATTTTTCCCATCGCTGGGAGAAAATGAAGATGCATATGAGAGAGGAAATGTGTGGAAGAAAGTAGAATGGTCTAATGATACACGAAGTAATAATTTACTTTTTATAGATGAAGATATAAATGAATGTCAATCATCCTATGGATTATGTGAATAAAATTATTTAAACAAAGGAGAAAAATTAAATGTCAGAAAACGAAAAAATTAATCTTGTGATTGTTGGAAAAGCTCCCGTTAACTATGACGGATTTCCGACATTTAATTCATTTGAAGACGCCTATAAAGCTCATAAAGATGCTGATATTTTATATTGTAGAGAAGGTATTAGTTATTTTGAATTTATTGATTTTAGCACTTTTGATAAAGATAAAACGGTTTCCTTTATTTCCAATGATGGTTTTTTCCCAGAGGTAGGGAGATTTTCACAGCTTCCCATGATTATGGGTAAAGTTTATTCTGAGCTATCAATTTCGTATGGACAAGAATATACTCCTATCGCTTTTCCAGTAGGTCCCGTTGTTTTTATTCCTAATAAACTGATTTGTAAAGTAGGTCTTCCAAGAGAAGATTCCTATAAAAATATCGAAGTTGCTATTTATGAGTGGGGATGTTCCCAAGCCCTTGCTCAAGAAACACATATGCTCAATCTTAAACATTTTATTATAGCGGAAGTCAGTCTTCCATTTGGAGAAAATGACGCTAAAACTCTCGATGCCCGATATAAGGGAGTATTGGCAAAAGCGGAATCTATTTACAATAATATGCAAGTGAGAGATTTTCGAGAGTGGTTGGATATTCAATTCAATGCAATATACAGCCCGATTATCAGTCCAGAAAGGGCAACTTATATAGATTGGTGCAATTATTTTGATTCCCCTGAAAAGCCTGAATTGATTGAGGATACAGAAGTTAAATTTTCCATTTTGATGCCTGTCTTCAATCCAGAAGAATCTCATTTGAGAGAAGCTATTGATAGTGTAATTAATCAATATTATCCTAATTGGGAGTTGTGCATTTCGGATGATGGCTCAAATGAAAATATTCAAAATATTCTGATTGAATATAGCAGGAACGAATCCAGAATTAAACTTCTGCTCTCGGAAAGATCCTCCGGCAATATTGCTGTAGCTACTAATAAAGCACTTCATATGGCGAGTGGAAAATGGACTCTATGTCTTGATCATGATGACATATTAGCTCCTCATGCCCTATTGGAAATTTCTCATTCTATTCAGAATAATTCAGACGCTATTTTCTTTTACTCAGATGAAGATAAACTGAATGAAAAGGGGGAGCGTACAGAAGCCTATTTCAAGCCTAATTTTGATTATTATTTATTGCTTGCACAGAATTATATTATTCATACATCTGTATATAAAACTTCCATCATGGAAGATTTGGGGGGATTCGATCCAAATTTTAATGGGTCCCAGGATTATGATTTTAATCTAAGATATCTTGAGCAGACAGGCTATCCATTTAGTCGTTCAGCTATTGTTCATATTCCGAGAGTTTTATATCATTGGAGGCAGACGGATACATCCACGTCAAAAAATAATAGCATTAAACCATACGCACGAGAGAACGCTAAAAACTCTGTCGTCAGTCATCTTATTCGTACAAAGCAACCTGCTATTGTGAATTATCATCCGAGTATGCCCATCTATAACCAGGTAAGGTTCTTGGCTTCTTCTGAAAATAAACCTTTAGTGAGTATTATTATTCCGACCAAGGATAAAGCGGATCTTCTCAAGGTTTGTCTCGATAGTATTTTTAGTAAGACAACATATCCACATTATGAAATTTTGCTGATTGATACTGGAAGCAAAGAAGAGGCTACCAAGAAATATTATAAAACTTTGACAGATGAACGAATTAAATTTCTAAAACAACCTTTTAAATTTAATTGGTCAGCGGTTAATAATTATGGCGCACGAGAAGCGAAGGGGGACTATTTTATATTCTTGAATAATGATACTGAAGTAGTCGAAGGTGGATGGATTGATGAAATGCTTGCACTTGCAATGCGGTCTGATGTAGGTACAGTAGGAGCACGTCTTCTATTTGCAGATCAGACTATTCAGCACGTGGGGGCATACGCATGGGGAGGAGTAGCTGGACATATCCATAAGGGTCTTCCTTATGCTTCTGGGGGCTACTACGGTCTCAACCAGCTTAATCATGAGGCGACTGCTGTAACGGGCGCGTGTATGATGGTTTCTAAGAACTGGTTTTGGGAACTTGACGGATTTAATACCAGATATGAAATTATGTTTAATGATGTTGAATTTTGCCGACACACTCTTGAAAATGGAAAAGTTAATGTTGTATGTATGACGGCAATTCTTTATCATCATGAGTCATCCACAAGAGGGCCAATTAATAAAGATGCCCAATCTATTGAGAAAGCCAATACAGAAGCAATGATGCTGGATGAGGATTATCCGGAAGATGATACCTATTTTAATCCAAATCTCAGGAAATACGATTTAACATATTCCCAATTAAGCTGGCCTCCGCCTTCTTTCTTTTGGCAGAATCCATATGAAACTCGGGAGAGTATTGCTGTCATTAATGGGACTCCAGAAATATACCAAAAAATTACACAAAAAGGATATCGAGTTATTTCATTAGGGGCAAATGATTTCAATATTATGTTTATGGACCCCAAGATCCCTAATCTTAGAAATATTGATACTCGGGAAAGTATTGATCGATTTAAATATATTATGGAGATATTCAAGGTCAATGAAATATGGTTGTATCATATTGGTCGATCTGATATTATAATTTATAGATTCCTTGAAAGGTCAAAACTTCCTATTAAACTCGTGGATAGTTTATTGATGGATACATTTAGATGCTCAAGAGGAACTTTAATTGATTCAGATGGTAAATTGTGTTTAGAAGAAGAGCGGTTCACGAATAAATGCATCTCATGTGTTGATAGTGGTCCGAATCCTGGGATTTACGGATATGTGAATCCTACTCATTTTATGAATGAAGTGGACCACTTCATCAATACTGTAGCCACTAAAACAAGTTTTTCACTTCGATAAGGAGGATTCAATGGATCCATATGTAAAATGTTTTCCAGATGAAAAAATATATTCGTTGCGGGAGCTGATGAATTTCACATTAGATATAGAAAAAGATGCTTTTAGCGTGTTTTCCGGGGAATGCTTGAATGGATATTTGTTGGCAATAAGGGATGTTCAGCTAGCTCTATGCAAAATACAAATTAAACTTAATTCTGAATTCAATGGACTGGAGAAATAAGATGGTTCATACAGATTCCAATTACTCAAGTATGTTTGTGTGTGAATGTGATTTATGTAAAGAGGTTCAGAAGTGTGTAGCGGAGAATAAAAAATCCGCTACACGCCAATCAATTAAACTTACCATCGCAATGATTAGACTTGCACTATTTACTGAGGTTTCTTTCTATATGAAAGATATGATCAATAAAGAAAAGAAATTGGAATTAATTTTTAATAATATTGTCAAATCCGACATACCATTTGATAAATTAAACATCATGTGGGATGAATGGCCGATGGATGATATAGTTAATTATTTTCAGACGGTAAATTGACTCACCAATGTTTTTAGTAGATTTAAATTTACTTTTTTACCGACTGCTAAAATACCTAATCCACTTGAATGTTTAAATTCAAAATGAGGATAGATTAAAGATTGTTCATTAAAGAATTTTTTAACTCCAAACTCCTCTACACTGGTATCATGGAGCAGTACTATTCCTTTTGTGGACAACGTATCTTTCCACTCATTAAAATCACGAGATACTGCTTCATACGTGTGGAGTGCATCAATATGGAGAATATCTATTGATTTAGGATGGAACTTCTTTCTAGCCTCTAAAAAGGTAGATTTAATTAATACTGAAAATTCACTATATTTCTTATTATACTCATTTACAGATTTAAATACTTCTTCGTTATAATGTCCAGCATGAATATCCCCTTCCCAAGTATCAATTCCATAAGAGAAACACGGGATATCAAAATGGTTAATTCCTTGACAGAAAGCAAAATAAGAATCTCCATAATGAACGCCCAGTTCTACTAAATTCCTGGGTTTAAATTTATGGATTAATTCTATAGCAAAAGAACAGTGTCCTGTCCATGCGGAAAATCCACTATTGTATTCAGGTTTAATTTTAGTCATTTTTTTCCGCATCTTCCCTTTCTTTTCTGGAATTTCTTGGATCCGCATTATGTCCATGTTTTAGACCTTTAGCTGGATCGACTTGAGACGGATATTCCCTTTCAGGAGATCCTTCACTTTCATTTCCCATATAAGCAGATGCAATATTTTGGAAAATACCCGACAAACTTGGATCGACTGGGGCAAGTCCCATGAGGACAGCCAAATCTTTATATTTTTCATCGACTATTGTTTCAAGAGGAGGTAATCCACAAGATGTTCTTTTTTCAGATAATGTCATGGACGTACATCTGAATAAATATTCCCTCTCTTCTTCATTTGGATTTTTTCCAGAAAAGAAGAATTGAAGATCTGGCCATCTGGTCCATAATAAATATTCATTGATCCATGTTTCAAGATGACCCAACAATACCGCTTTTCCAACGTCTACATCGTTTGTAGGACTTGGATTTTCAGTATTGGGCATATTTGTGCCATTACCAGTTCCAGTGCTTCTATAGCCCAACCTTTGATAAGGAAACCGATAGATCATACAAAATGCAGCAGTGGCGAAATTCATAAAATCCGCATAGTATATTGTCATGCCGTCTCGGAATTTGGAAAGATCCAACATATCAACTTCCGCACCTTCCGGAATAGCTAGTGCGGGCAAAGCCCACGCTTTTGTAGCTCCTTGCTTTAAGTTAGTCCACAGCCTGGCAAGAATATCAATTTGTCGCTGTGTCCACCCCATTCCTTTAAGCAATAACATTCCATTTGGAACCGAATTCCTGTCGAACACTGACAGATTTAAATCTAAAGCATTTGTCAATCCACCAATTAATTTTACAGACAGAAATATTTCTGATAACCCATACCCCGCTGTGATTGGGGAGGTTCTTGGATTTCTCACTAGCCATGTTAATTGATCCCTTGTAAATTCCGCACAGACATTTCCAGCTTCATCCTGTCCAACTGCAAAGATATGCTTCTTTCCTTTGTACCCATCCTGTCCAGTCAATGAAATATTTCCGGCTGATATTGCTTTAAATCCCTTGACTCTTCCTGCCTCATCCATATCTGTAAAGATGGCAGCGGCATCATAGGTTAATGAGTCTCTTACCAATGCTGATAAAAATGTAGTCCATCCCTGGTATTTTGCTTCATCTCTTTTTCGGGCATCCCATCCTGTTTCAATATTACATTGCAACAAGAACCTTTCAGCTTCTTTTATCTGTTTTTTGACAGCTATACTTATTGAGGTTCCTCCATCCCTGGGAAGTATTTTCCATCCGGGAATATAAGGATGGGTACTTGGTCTTGCATACATGAGGATATCATCTATTCTTTGACCTATTATCATCTGAGGCGTTAAATTCGTCTGAACTATTTTAGTGAGTGCTTGAGGACTAAGATCCGGCCATTGAATAACACCGTCCTGATAGGTGTCAGGCATGCTCTGAATCCTCGCATAACTAAACTCTTGGGGCGGTGCGGCCAAAGTTTTTATAATAGAATCAGTAATATTATGGCTTGTGCTTTTGTTAATATTAAATCGGGATTCCAGATTTCTGATATACTCTTCAACAGGAATAGCACCATTATCTGTACCATTTTCCATATATGATGGAAGTCCGACACCTGTAATTACTTTATTCTCTCTTGTTGCTCTTGGAAGTCCCATGATTTACTCTACTCCTTGTTTAATTTTTCTAAGGATGTGCTCTATATAAGTGTATGGATAATACTTAAAAAGTAATACTTGACAAATGTAGTTTAATCGTGTAGGGTTCCAATGTCAAACATATTAATTCCCACTTGTCAAGAGGATACTATGCGAGAAAATATATATCCAATTCAGGATATCCAGCTTACAGATCGAGAATGGAAGATTCCCTCCTCAAGAACAGTAGAGGTTATAACACTATGGGGGAAACTTACGGTTGTTCAAAGAAGCCATATGCAGAAATTAATTCCCATTATGAATGAAATAGTAAACTTTTATTATGAATTACTTTTTTTATATAATAAAACGCCGACCATGAAGATTCCCAAAATGCGATGGCTATTAAATTGTAAAAATAGAAAGATGATTCTTACTCGACTTAGACAAAAATATGGATATATTCCAACTCGATTAATAAATGAAACTGAGAATTTATTTTTATTTGAACACGCCACATTATTTGACATGCTCAATAAAAATCAATCCTCGATATGGAAAGAAGTTTTTACATCAACGGAAATAATGGTACGGTCCAAAAATGAGAAACGGAGAATACAGTTTAATAATTCATTTCCCGCCAATCGCCCATGTATTCCTCTCACAAAGAATTATGTTTATATTTACCCATTGGGATGGGTTAAAATTAGTCCATGTGTTCCTCAAGTCACAGGTAATTTTAAACGCATGACATATGGATATGAACAGGGAAGATTTGTAATAGACTTAATTAAGGATACCGTAGATACATTAACGTATGATGAAGTAATGTTTAAATTTCCAAAAGGATTGATTGAGCAGGTTTCAACTATAATAGGAACAGCTTTTGATATAGAAATACTTCTTCCTCAATTATTATCCAAGGTGGTTTTATCGGTGTTAAATTATCCTCATATACTTTCACATATTGATATGGATATGACTGAATATGAAGAATTTCCTATTTATATTCAGCCTCAGTCCATATGCGGTAAAAGATGGAATATGTTTAATTCAGAAGAGAGAGAAAAAAGCAATATTAAACTTATACAAAAATTACATCAAATAATTAAACAATCCGATATTAAACTAACCAGTTCAAAGTTTAATCTTGACGATATAGCGGAGATTTAAATTGATTGACAATGATAAATTAATCATCATGAGAAGCGGAACATGGGAAGGTCTGGTATTATTTTATAATACTATTTTTTCTGATCGAGGATGGACATTGCCTCCCCATATGATTCCGGTTGCTCAAGCATTGATGGATAAACGAATCGACAATCTGGCCATTATTGTGGGTCCGGGATCTACCAAATCAACACTTCTTTCTATTGTATATCCTACATATGTATTGGGACTGGATCCATCCCAAACCATTCTTGGTATTTCTGCGGGAGAATCCCTTATCACGGGATTTATGAGAGCCGCTATGGAGATTATTGAATTTAGTGCGCCCTATAAAGCTATCTTTCCCGATACCAGACCGGATAAAGGAGCGGGATGGAGTACCGAAAGAGGCATGTTTGTTACGAATCGAAAACCGGGTATCTCTGATGCTTCATATTGGGGGGCTGGAGTTAGTTCCAAGGCACTCGTTGGAAAACATGCTAAAACAATCTTAATGGATGATCTGCACGATTCAGAAAATTCACGATCAGTTACAGGTAGAGAAACTCTTTTAGAGATTTATCGCAACACTATTATAGGAAGAGCGGACCCATCCGTTAGTAAAACAGGATCAGAGAGTGTTCGGTTTATCATAGCGGGAAGACGATGGCATCAAGATGATATCTATGGAGTTCTTGAACGGGAAGGAAATTATGTCGTTATGACATTACCAGCAGAACGTCCTGATTCTAATTTTCTATATTGGGATTGCGTTATTCCTGATGGAATGGTGTGCTGTTTTAACGAAGAAAAGGGAAACTAAATGGGTAGAAAATTAATTGATTTAACTGGACAAGTGTTTAGTAGGTGGAGTGTTATCTCGTATTATGGAAAAGCTCGTAGTGGGCCTCATTATTGGAATTGTATATGTAGTTGTGGGAATAAAAAAATAATTAGAGGCACACATTTAAAAGATGGTACTACTCAAAGCTGTGGGTGTTTTAAGATAGAAAAAGTCACTACACATGGCCACACTAGAAAAGGACGTGCTAGTCCCACCTATCAATCTTGGAATTCAATGATTAAACGATGCACGAATCCTAATACTAAAAGGTATTCGGATTGGGGAGGCCGTGGAATAACCGTGTGCGATAGGTGGCTTCATTCTTTTGAGAATTTTTTAGCTGATATGGGAGAATGTCCAGAAGGATTGACTTTAGATCGAATTGATAATGATGGAAATTATGAACCCTCTAATTGTAAATGGGGTACATATAAAGAACAACGGCATAATCAACGAAAGCATAAAAATTCAGTTTATTTAACATTTAATGGAGAAACAAAATTACAAGAATACTACGCCCGTGATTGGAAGATTAATTCCAGTATGATTTCTTATCATTTATCGCAAGGACGCTCTATAGAATGGATATACGAAAATAAAGCAAAAAATAAAGGATTAGTCAATGACTAAAGTTAAGGTTTACTACAGCATAGATCCGCTAGAGCAGGGCTTTTACTGGCCTCAATCCAAACAGAAGCGTAAAGAGTACTTCAATCTCAAGAAAGCAGCCCCATTTGATGCTGGAGCGATTTATGGGTGTAATCCAGGTCAGCAAAGAGGATCTATATTTACGGATGATGATTTTGTATTTTATAATCCTCCCGATTACCTCGAAGAAGGTATTATAAGCCCCCTTGTAGCCTCGTTTGTACAGTCTTTGGGAGGATTCATTGTTCAGTCGTGGGACACGGCTCAGGAGGCATCTATCAAGGCCGATTACTCAGTGTGTACAACAGGTCTCGTTGTACCATGTTCATCATATCATAAAGATGAACCTATAGATATTTATGGAGAATGCGATCCTCATTATGATATTTATATTTTAAACGTCTTGAAAAAGAAATTGGAATTTGGTGATTTATTTCAGGAAGTCAAGAGGATGTTTAAGATATGGGTTCCGAGCATTGTATTGGTTGAGAAGAAAGTCAGTGGTATTTCAATCATACAGGGCCTTAGAACAGCCCAAATACCTGTAGAAGGTATGGAGGCAGGAGAATCAAAAAGAACACGTGCCACAATGAATTTGGGAAGCGGATCAGTTCAGGGATGGTTTAGATTACATAGAGTTTATTTTCCAGCTTATGCACCTTGGTTGGAAGATGCTAAAAAAGAATTAAGGAATTTTACTGGGACAGATTCAGGATCGGGAGTAGACGATTTTGTTGACTCTTTGGTTCATTTAACTATTTATACGATTAAAAAGGGAAGTAATTCCATTATGCTTCCATCTGATTGGAATGATCCAAACAGATCGCCCCAATCATTTTTTGCTCAAGGTCCGGCAGAGATTTTACCCTCGTCTTTATTTGGCCATAGTGAAGATCCCTTTGCTGTATCATGTGATCGGTGCAAATATTATACCAAGAATACAAGTTTCTGTACTGTTCATAAACAAATATTCAGTGCATTGAACTCATGTCCGAGCTTTGAATCGGACACTGATTTATGGATCATACGGTAGCCATCTGCAATGATTTAATTTTATCGAGAATTGGTGCAATATCGGCATTATGCGAAATCTTTAAATACTTACAAACTTTTTTGGACAGTGAATTTTTTTGAATGATTCCATAATGGAGTCTAACCATCAAGGATTCCTTGACGGTTACATATTTAAATATATTACTGATATCATCATGGGGAGAATCTTCTATACAATAAACAAGATTATTTAAAGTAGAGTGTCCACTCTCTTTTGTACATGAGTCCAAGTATAGAAATATATATTTTCTTACCCAAAAAAAGCAATAGGTAGAAAATTTAAATCCTTTATTAGGCTCAAACTTGGATATAGCTATTTTAAGTCCAAGAATACCTTCAGATATAAGATCGCTAAATTCTTCATCTTTAATAGATCTATATTTAAGAATGGTTTGGAATACAAGACGAATATTGGCCTCGACCAGTTGTTTAAATACTTCTGGTTCATCTTTACGTTTAAATAGTGCGTCCATTTCTTGCATGTTTAGTTTTGGAATATGAGAAATTTCACGCATATATTTCAAAAGCAGTTCGTCCATTATATTCTCCTATTTAATTCCAAAGTAAGTTTTAATTTCATCCGGCCATTCAGATGAAGGTATTCCAGACTGGATATATTTATTGGCTTCAATAGATAAATCCGTTGCCTGAAACGCCTCTGGAGGAATTTCTATACTCCCTTCAATATTGACTGATTTAACAACCTGCTCAGGCAGACCATATCCTCTTGCCAATATATCGTTAGCACACTTTCTTCTTATTTCAGGAGGAATTTCCTCATCTTCCATAAGAGCAATAAGCGTGTCAAATGCTTTTCCGGAATAAAGCTGTCCGGTTAGTTTAGCTTTATTAACTGTATTTGGAAGGAGAGCCATTAATTTTTCAGCGGACAGTCGAATATTTTCTTCAAACATTAAAGCATTATCAACTTCCGCTTCTTTAACTTTTATTTCGGATTTAATTTTTTCACGGTATTTTCTATCCATTTACTTCTCCAATGTGGTTAATTTTTGGTCTATCCAAAAGAATATTTCCGGTAATCGGAATCGAATTAATGTTGGGTCCAACGGGTCATTTTTAATATCTATTCTATTGAAACTTAAATAATAGCAGGAAAAATCCGCCTCTCTGATTAAATCTATAATGACACGGGATTTAATTCCAGTAAAATAAGAACATTCCTGTAGAAGAATTAAATTCTCTCCATAATATAATGGATAGTCTGGAGTATTATTTAAATTATATCTGAATTGCTCCAGAAAATGATTTAAATTATTTGTCACAATCTGGATTGTATCTCCAGCCTCCAGATAGGGAAGAATATTTAATTCAATACAGGTATTGACAATATTTCTATTTCGTATAAATTTTACAAAACGTCCTTTTCCCCACAATAATTCCACAGGAGTATCTTTTTCCGTTAACCATTGACTGACTTCAAATTCCCGTCTAAAATTAAGATGGTGGATGAAGTTTGAATCTGTTTTCCTTTTAAACCCATTTATAGCACGTTTAACTTTAGAATTAATATTACTTTTTCCATATAAGAGTGTTTTTTCTCCAAGTTTTCTAGCCATCAGTTTCCTCCTATTGACACATTATCAAATATAGTGTAACATTTAAATATGGGAATTGAAAATAAAATTCCCAGGTATATTAAATTTAAATATTTTAGTATGGGGGAATTAATTATGCTACTATGCGTGGATTGTGAACACTGTAGTCAATACAGAGGTCGACCTCCATTTTCAAGAGGCGTTGATGATAGATTTGGATTTAGGTGTAATAGAGATATAGTATTTCAGGAGAGAGTAAGTCTTGTAACAGGAGAACATTCATCTATAACTACTGGACGATATTATATGTGCGAAGAAGAACGAACTATTTTTGGAAAATGTGGGCCGGAGGGTAAATATTTTAAAAATCCTCCTTCGTTTAGAGATTAAAAATAGAAAGGAGAATCAAATACAAGATGGAAAATAAGGACGCATATTGTGATATATGTGGAAAATTACTCACCAAACCTATTTTAGTTCAGGTAATTGATCAAATTCAGGCATGGTGTTTTGATTGTTCCAAGGATGTTGACAAACATAATATTTTTAATCCAGATCAGGAAGAATGGGAAATTAAATATTAAATGTGGAGAAAATAATGAGCAAATATCGGGATGTTCAGCTAGTAAACTTTCCATCGTGTGCAGAGTCTTATATAGACAGTTAAGAAGGTGGACTATATGTTAAATTGTTTGTAAAAGCCGATTCTATCTCTTCGGCCTGTTTTATTAATTGGGCGGTAGAGGATCCAGATGTCATTGTGGCTGGATGTGCTCCTCGCCAATGTGCTGTTTCTATGATCATAGGGAGTACTGCTAAAGCACTATGGCATACAGGGGAATTGAGATACTGGAGCGCATCCAAGAAGGATCTTACACCGGAAGGATTGGCTTTGTATAATCATCTGGAAAAGATATATGGTAAAATCATCATAACTACATTTTTGGATACATAGAGGAGGGATAATAATTAAATGGAAGACGTACTATTGGATGGTGGAATTTGTAGATACTGCAATAAATATACATCTCACATTATATTGGATGATCTTGATTCAGAGCATGGAATTTGTATGCAGTGTGTAGTATTTGATACAGAAGAAGACTAAGGAGGAATTAAATGGAATGTCCTGTTTCTAATTCGTATCCAACCAAAGAAAATAAACCCCGTCCTTCTCTTGTATATAATGTCTGTACAGATTGCGGAAAATTAACATATATTGAAAATGGACGATGTAGATCTTGCGAGGCCAGCCATTCGACAGAAGGGCTAGGAATGATGTTGCTTATTGTGATGGGAGTACTGTTGGGATCTATGTGTGTTTTGGGATTGATGATCTATTCTAAGTAGATGGGGAATTGATTAAAATGACACTTAAAGAAGAACTCCAGATCACACTGGATAGAATCAAGAAAGAAGCGGTAAAAGGATACATTAAAAAAGCCGCTATTGTAATATTGGAGGACATTTTAGAAAAGATTGAAGAACATAAAGGAGAGACACTTTGAAAAATAAATCCATAATCAAAGATAAATTAAATGAGATCATTACAAAGTTTGAAAGTCCTACAGAATTATCTGCTACGCCCAAACCGAATAATGGACTGAATCTATTGCCTTTAGATACTAAAGATGATATTATTAACGCTATAAAGCTATTCAATGAGTGTCAGTGGGAAAATAATAAACTCAAAGAATCTGCGGCTTATTTAATTGCTATGTTAGCACTGGATCATGGAATTGAGATATCGTCTGATTCTGATATTTGGAATTTGACTAATTCAATTTCAGAAACTAAACCAGAAGAAAAAGATATGTCATTAGGTGGCGGTGGAATAAGTCTTCCATCAATTTAACAATGCGGAGGAATTAAAATCTGATGAATGATGCTAATTATTTTATTGATCAATCGAAAGCTATTCTTGAAGCAAGGGCTGCAGAACGGGATGTTAATAAAGAACGCTCGATGGCGAGAATTGTAAATACATTCAATGCGCTTACTGATTTAAATTTAACGGTTGCAGATGGATGGAGTTTTATGCTAATTCTGAAATTGGTTAGAAATAGTACTAAATACCAGGAAGATTCAATCGTCGATCTTATTTCCTATGCGGCTCTTTTGGGAGAAGAACAATCATCTAAGGAAAATGTATAATGGAAGAGAACATTACTCAATGTAAGATGTGTGGCAAAGATATTCCATATGGGAGAACGTACTGTTCAAGAAAATGTTCTATCAATAATTTCAGAAAGTTTGAATACTCCGATAAAAGGGGAAGTCGAGTACGAAATTTGGAAGATAGTTTGTCGGATAGATTGATTCGGGATCTTGAATATTAAGGAGATTTCATGGAAGAAAAATATGCTATAGAAGGATTAAATATTAATAAAGACAGTAAATATATATTAAATATTAGAGGATTTAATGATTCAGCCAGTTTAGATCATATAAGTAAAGCATTAAGAGGAGTATTTCCCAATCAGACTCCTATATTTATGTTAAAGGAGGGTCAAACTATTGAATTATTGGAAGTTGGAGAAAATGATACCATTAGAATCAAACCTCCGATGGCAACAGAAATTGTAGCGTTTGTCAAAGAAATATATCCAAATAATGAAATTCTCAATTAGTGTAACTCTTTTTGCAAATAATATGTTTGAAATAATAAATTATACTAATTTATAACTCTTTTGGCAAGGAGTTCCCCAGTATAACTGGAGGGAAAATTGAATATATTATCCTTATCATTATGTTTAAATTTATTGGCAGTATCAGTTCCATATCACCATACCATTACTAGAATAGCATGTAAGAATAATGTAGATCCTCGATTGGTGGCGTCTATTATTAAAGTGGAAAGTAATTTTAAACCTAAAGCACTTTTAAAAGATCCTTATCATGGAAATAGTATGGGATTAATGCAATTAAAATATTCAACAGCACGATGGATGGGAATGAAAGGCTCTCCAAATAAACTATATATTCCTTATGTAAATATTTATTATGGTGTGCACTATATTAAATATTTAATGATACGCTATCATGGAAATATCGGAGCAGTCATATCTGCTTATAATGCAGGATCTGCCCGATGGAATAGACAGACTGGGTATAAAAATAAAATTTATGTCAGGAAAGTTTATAGAAACTATTTAAATTATAAAAGGGGAGGGATAAATGTTAAAAAATGAACTGAAAATTTGTAAAGATTGTAAGTATGCCGACCCTTCTACATATTGGTGTGTTTATCCTATTAGAGAATGGATTAATCTAGCAACGGGTAATCCAGAATCACGTACAGCTTCATGTAATTATCATCGTGAAGATGGTTGGATATCATGCAGAACAAGTGGAACTTGCGGAAAAGAGGGGCGTTTCTATGTTAAAAAATAAATTGAAATTATTGGCGATTGTTTTAATAATTATTCTATCCCCATCAATTTCATTTGGTGCGGCTGATAAGGCTTTGAATCTATTTGCAAATCCAACAGCAAATGATAGAACAAGTCCAGATTATTATATAGGGATTTATGGAGGATCATCTACTGGGTCCAATCTTAATGGAGAGAATATCAATGTGCCTCTTTTGGGAGGCGGTAAGGCCGGCATATATTTTTCTCGATATTTTGGTATCGAGGTCTCAGGACTGATGGGTCCGATGGGGAGCATGATTGGAGACCAAAAAGTCAATACTTCCCAGACAACTTATCAGACAGTTCCTGCTCAAACGACTATTTCATCTACTTCCACGATTGTTAAAGAAGTCCCTGGTTCAGGCGGTGGGATGGACCAGACCTATTGTGGAAATTATGAATGTAACAGTACAACAATCCATAATGGCAAAGGCAAAACGACAATTACCACAGTCACAGATGATAATGAGGGGTATGCTAACGGGAGCGGATATGAAAAGTTCACAAAAACCACCTCCGTGACAACATACCCAACAACTTCTTCGGTATCAAAAGCAAATATCCTACAATCTACTAATCAAGCAAATCAGACGCTGAATATTGAATCTGCAATGGCGATGGTGAGATTACCTTTGACATATGTATCATTCTATGCGGGAGCAGGTCCTGCACTATTAAATGCCCCGAATCTGACAGAAGGAGTATTTTCAGCAAAAGCTGGAGCAGAAGTCCCGTTTGGCATGATTGGGGTGTTTGGTGAAGAGCAGTTTGTATTTGTGCCCACGGGAGGGATGTTGGGCATGGCTCTTGGTGGGATTAATGTGCATTTTTGACTAGGAGATACCATGGATAAGAAAAGATTGAATGAAATCGGTGAAACTTTTATGTCATATGGCGATAATTGGACGGATCGGGCTATTTTAGATTTATTAGAATACATATTGAGTCTTGAAAATGAAATCTCACGATGGCTGACTAAAGAAGAACTTGATGTGATTAAAGGTAGGTTGCAAAAAGCAACAAAAGGCCCTTGGAATGCAGATAAACAAGTAGATTTTAATGCTAACGTAGTGAAGGACATGACTCTACTCGTTGATTTCGCAGAGAAGATACTGAATTCGTATATTATCAAACGGCCAAAAGTGAAATTACAACATTGGCGTCCGCAATGTTGAAGTTTGCGCCTGATCTGGCACAAGAATTCAAAGAAAGATGAGAAAAGTATCAGAATGAAGAAAGAAAAACAATTAGAGGAACTGTATCAGTGGTTAGAATTGAAAAAGAGGGGAAGAATGAAGATTTCTATTCCTATTTCGTTGTATATACCCATTTTCTATATACAGGATATGAATACAGGAGATTTGTTTGGGAGGGAATTTCGCTTTGATAATCTCATCAAAGGTGGAATCCTTCCAGAAAGCTCTAAAAAAGTGATGCATGACGCTGTTTGCAGGATAATCGAAATTGCCAAATCAGGCAGGGCTACATTTGGGACAATCTATCTAAGAGCACCGACGAGAAGTTGTGAGTGTTCCAGCGATCGTGAAGTTGTGTACGTGTTGGAATGGATAACTAACAGCTGGCCTCTAACGAGGCTTGTCATTAAAATCATTCCAACAGAAGCTTCAAAAGAAGTGGACTGGGATAAGGTCATTGTTGGATGGGGTTGTTTCAATGGTTTGTGGAGGCCAAAGAATCTTCACAAGAAATTGAGGAAGTGTAAGGAGATGATACTCACCGAATCTGATTTCTTGGCAAAAGAGTTTGCCTGTTTGAGTTCTTCTGGGCGTGTATCTTCTGGTATGCTACGAAAGAATGACAATGAGTTAGTCCCTATGTTGTCAGTTGATAACTTGGTTTTGGTGGAAAGTGCCCATTGGAGTTCATGGTCAGTAGTCACTCCTTTTGGCGAGAAATCAATTAATAAGGCAAAATCCATAGATCATTTCTTCTATTCAAGACTGACAGCGAAAAGAATTATGTATATATTGACTGTTGGCAGACTACCTGATATCCCTCAGGTTCAGTCTTATGTAGGAAAAGAAGGAATATCTTTACCCGAATTTCGGGGTCAGGCTTCGCAGATGATAGATAGAGAATTGAAAAAGAAGAATATTCGTTTCACTGAAAAGGGACATGTCCGGTGGTCGACTGTTAAATTTTGAGGAGGGCAAATGAAATTCAAAAAGAAACCTGTTGTTATAGAGGCAATTCAGTATGGCGGTTCAAAAGAAAGCTGTCGTGAAATGAAACGTGTATTTGGAAAGAAATTTCAGAATTGCTTGTATTTTGCAGAGTCTGGAAATATGTATATTTCTACGTTGGAAGGGAAAATGTTGGTAGATATCGGGAACTGGGTTATTAAAGGAGTGAAAGGCGAATTTTATTCTTGCAAGTCCGATATCTTTGAAATGACTTATGATAAGGCGGAGGAATAATGCTGAGAATAATTGTTCAAACAAATCGTACATCTGATAAGGGGACGGTATCTGTGATACTTAAAACATTTGACGTGGAGGCACCAGAATTGGAAAAATATTCGGATTCTTTGGATGGAAATCTTTTCATAATTGGTATCGAAAGACTGATGAAGGAGAAATGAATGTCTAACGAAAAAGACGCAAGATGGATTGTTGGATACTTTGATGGAAGAGAGAATATTTTAGAAAATGCGTTTCTTTATGATTCCAGATAAAACGCAATGAAAGAGTTTGCATTCGATCCTGAAGAGGATAACGATTTTGGAGGTTCAAAAACTGTTTTCTTGGCAAAGATTGTCAAACGTCAAGAAATTCAAAGAATAAACAAGATGGTTGTAACGACTGTTGATATTGAAAAGAATAAAGTTTGTTCGTTAGTAGAGTACTCTGTCACAGATGAGGGAATTGTGTCTGGGGATCTTAAAGATGAGCAAGAATAAACCATCGCTACTATATTAAACCAAACGCTTGACAAAATAATAATGATCCTATATATTACTTTTGAAATTAATTTTTAATCAATTAAACATTGAACTAATTAAATGGAGGAATAAATTAATGAATGGAATCGAACTTAAAAGTATTCGGAAAGAGAATGGCCTTATACTTAAAAAATTCTCAAAAATGATTCATACCAGGGCGAAAACAGTTTCAAATTGGGAAAATGGGGTGTCCGATATCCCGCATGAAAAAGCGGTCGAGATTAGAAAAGTTATGAATCAATATATTGAGAATACAATGGGAGCATCCAAAGAAGTCCCTAATTCTTATACTGCTATACGTCATAATGAACCTGTAGTACATCCTATAGAAGATATTACACTCAATGAGTCTATAGATAAAACAGTTAAATCTGTTCTAACTACAGAGGATTGGCTTAGACTTGAGGATTTAATTGCCCGTGTCATTTCTAAGACTGTTCCAATATGGATCACTACATATAAAGGACAATATAATGTCCCTTATGTATCAAGTGATACCCTTAACAGACAATATAATAAACCTTACGATCCATTAGACGGATTGAGATCTCCTACACCGGAAGAAGATATTGATAATTATTCCAAAAGTTTTTATAAAAGACGGGAGTTCAGGTCGTGATTAAACTTATTGGATTTATTATTCTAATTTTATTTTCAGGGTGTGTAGCCAATTTTCAAAAATGTGATCATCCTAAAGATAAAAATGATCCATTTTCAACTCCAAAGAGAAATATTTACACTTTTTTCTATGGAAATGATGTTTTAAAATGTGAAAGAATTACGCTTTTAACCACTACAGATGTTTATTATTTGTGCACAAAAAGGGGGATTTAAATGTCACGATTTAATCTAGAATTTCCATCAAAAGGATTAAATGACAAAATGAATGTACAACATGCCGATTATCCTGAAATTGGGGATATTTGGGAGAGTCCTCAATTCACAGAATGTTCTATTTGCGTTGTTTTCAAATCAGATTCTGTTATTGGAATAACCTCTACAAAAGAAGTTTCCAGCTTACTATTTAGTCTCGATCTCGAAAGTCTAACTTTGTATACACTAGATGATTGGAATAAAATTATTCCAATACTGATGGAACGGGATGGGTATAATTGGATGGTTACTATTCTTATTAACGATGAACAATCTAAGATTATTCAATCGTATATTGAAAAAGAATTTGATATATATAATTCTACACCAGAGACTGAATCCGAGGATACCGAAGAAAAGGAAGAAAAGGAAAAAGTATACGGAAAGTTAGAAGTAGAAAGTACTCCAGATCTATGTTATTTCTGTGACAGAGAAAGTCGTTTGGTTTTCGCAAAGACCAATTTTTGTGTTCGATGTGCAGGAAAAGTATTTTCTCTCCCACTTTAACCCATATCGGGGAATAGAAATCACTTCTATTCCCCTATATACATATATTCCATGGATGGACACACTATTTTTTTATCCCATCCTCTTGATACTAGTATTCTTGGATCATACGGCCCGCAAATATCAATAGACATTTTGATAGTTAGCATATAAGCAGACCGTATTTTAGCGGATTGAATATTTTCTATCTGTATTAGTCTAAGATATGTGATAGATCCCGTCCCACTGCATACATCGCATACAGTACTATTTAATTTATGGGATTCGCCACTCCCATAGCACTCGCAACATATAGTTAATTCATCCCATTCGGTCATTTTGGGAAGTCCTGGATATTAATTTCAATATGTTTAATCCAATCTGGAACCATTATACCTTCTGGAGTAATGGCTATAACATTTTTCATCGGTTTATGGGGCCAATCGGTCTCTCCATCAGTCAATACGATCAAACAGTCATATTTATCTATTTTTGACATACCATATGCCATACTTGTACCACCTCCTCCCGTGTATTCTTTTGTCTCAGAGGTGATTACTCGTTTTTCATGAATATCTGCATCACAATCCAATACGGTAACACTTCCCATTCGTTTAGCCATTTCTTTAACAGCTCCCAATGCCCATTTGATATGGAAATTTTCCATTGATCCGGATGTATCGAGTAAAATAGTAATGTTTGGAATAAATCCTTCCCATCCGGGGATAATATTATCAGCCATACTCTTCTTATTTGGCCGTTTAAGGGTCCTCTGAGACTTTATTTTAGGTGCTATGATACTACCAGCCATATTTTTTAAATTCGCCTCCCAGGATATCCTGGGATTGATTAATTCATCGGCCCATAGTTTAGCCCCTTCTGGAGCATCGCTTCTATTTCTAATATCTCTGGCCACTTCATCTCGAAGAAGTCCCATTTGGATAGGATCTTTTTCAAATTCTCCATCTTCCCAAGGTTTAGGGTCATCATCAATTCCAGATCCCTCCATTTTTTCTTTATCTTGATCTGGAAGTGATTCATAATATTCTTCTGCGGATAGTCCTTTGACATCTGGAATAATAAATCGATCTTCTGGCAAACTGAGTGTCTGATTAATCTCACACTGAACAGCAATATTCCATTTGGCATTATCCCGATAACCTTTTCTTTTTCCCATCGCTTTAAGCATAATCCAAATATGAGCTGTAAACATTTCAACCTGGAGAACTAATGATTCATTTCCATATGTTTCTGGATTATAATAAAAAACTCCACCTTTAGAAATACCACAATGTTTAATTTTTTCTGTGGATCTGATCTGGATTCTGAAAAGAGCGGAAGCTAAATAAGGATAACGAATACGCGTTCCTTCTCGAAGTTTGGCAATATCAAACATGGAATCTCCTTATTTATGATTAAAAGTTTAATTTAATACATATATTTTATTTTAGACGGATATTTAGAAGAAATCAATTACAAATACTAGCTAATTTATTATACTGGATTGTAAAATCTACTAGCTGAGTTATTAGTTGAGGATGTTCTCCAATTAAATCATAGTAATTATAAGTATTTTTACTTTTAACTTGTATTTTTGTAAACCTATGCAATCTTAAAGATTCATTATCAAAAAAGCATAAATATATATTATTTTCATACTCAATAACAATATAATTTGGGTATGGTCTACTATGATATTCTAATATTTTCATTATTTTATCCTACCAATCTTAATATTTATTGACTTAATTCCTTAAGAATGAGGTATCTTTTTAGGCTTTTACGTGCTATATCTCTTAATTTTCTGTTATTGGTGCGCCATAAAATATATCTATTTGATTTTAAAATATCTACTATAATTTTATTATTTTCTATAGATATAATATATCTTATAATATAATCAGTATCAAATTGTTGTAATATATTTACTCGCATATTTTATCCAATTTTATAATACCTTTTAATAATTGAATTATATGAAAATCTTTACCTTCATACTGATACCCATTTTCATATCTAAACTCTTCTAATTCTACTAAATCTGGATTAGAACTCTGCACAGGTATTGTTGTATATGGAGAATGATTTGAAAATATTTCTTTAATTCTATATTCCTCCCTATAATAACAACTATTGTAACATGAATCAGTATATACTCTATAATTTATATCAATTTTATAATCTGGATAATAAGCATTAATTAAATATGTCTTACCAGGTAGTGCTATTTCTATTATTTTTAATATAGGGGCGTCATTCATTGACATATTTTATCCATCCTTATAACATTTTTAAGTAATTGGATTATATCCCAATCTTTGCCTTTATATTGATATCCATCTTTATATATAAATTCTTCTAGTTCTATTAATTCCGGATATGCGGTGGATATAGGTGTTCCATAAGATGAAAATATATTATTAATTTTAATTCCTTCTCTATAATATGTGTAATGATTTGTATTAATACAAACCATATATTTTATATCAAAATCAGGATTTAAATAGTGGGCATTGATTACATATGTATTAGGAGCTTCTTTACTTATTAATGTTAATACAGGATTTGTATCCATTACCCACCTCAAAATAAATAGGAGGATAGTCTCCTATCCTCCTTGGTTTAATTTGTAATACCGAGCTCATTTTTTATGGAGTTTTTCCATCCGCTAAATGTATCATCCAATAATTGAATAAGTCCAGAAGACGGAATAAGATTCTTATTAAAGGCATCGGCTACGATATATCTTCCCCAATCTTTCCTGAAGCTGGCAACACTCAAGCTAAATTTATAGGGAGCTTCTTTATCTTCAAGTGTATACGCTTCATCCAATGCCGCAATTAAACTTGCAAAACCAGAATCTTCTTTCTTGCATTTTTTCAACAGTTCGGGATTAGTTAATACTTCTTTAGGATCTAACAAATCCAGTTCTTCAATATAACGAATAAATTCAATAGATGCTCCCTCTCCAACAGATCCAGTAATCAGTTCTGAATCGAATCCTACTGTGGAGACAATTTCACCCACTGATTCCCATGACCGTGGAGTAGGGTAAGCATAATTCTTCAAACTCCATTCTTTTGGAAGATCGGGTGCAAACAATGAGGAGCGTTTAATAAGGAATGCTCTTACGGGAGCGTATTTACCCGGACACCATTCTTTAATGTCTACTTCCCATCTGACATGAATAAACCGATTGGCCATGGGAGGGGAAAGTTCCCATCCCCCAGCCGCCTGATCAGGAGGGTTAGCCGCTGCAATAATTTTAACTCCGGGGGGAAGTTTATAATCTCCGGCCTTCTTTTCAAGAATTAAA
>JAEHJW020004732.1_pt2 | contig 53506 bp, 67 predicted proteins | sample 9271431 | NCBI WGS metagenome assembly JAEHJW02
AACCGCGAGTTCGCGCCGATATAGGTTGTGTTCTCCGTGGCCCAGAGTCGCGGAGCGGATTGAAATTGGAGAATTATTATGGATATTCCAAAAGACGTACAAATTATATTTGACAAATCGTACAGCGACTCTGCCCTGTATAACTTCACCAAGTGCATAAGAGAGTGCGATTCCCGCCTGTGGGTAAATGCTGGGGATGGAAGTTTTAATTTCTACTACAGCGATCGCTACATGGATCGCTACATGGTTTCTGGCCACTTCGCCCGCACCGTCAAAACGCGCCGCGTGGTGTGGGACTTGCCGGATGGGATAACGATTGAGCCAGAATTGAAGGCCAAGATGGAGGCGTGTGTATTAAAAAGCAATCAACATCCCTATGATATGCGAGAGGCTGTCGGAGAATGGTGGTACTGCGTTGGAAAAACAAAGAGTTTCCATCATAGTAAATGCGGCCTGTTGCTTCTGGTGTCCATTGTCGAATCCACCGAAGAAGTGCCATGGAGTCCGTTTGAGGTTGAAAAATGAGTCAATGCTTTGAATACAAACTGGTCAAAGCCCGCAAGCCGCATAAGTGTACTTGGTGTGGTGAAACAATTAAAGCTGGCGAGCAGTATCATCGGCGTGCTGGAGTTGATGACAATGGATTCTTTTGGACAATGGAAATTCACCTTGAATGCCTGAAGGCCGATGGAGAAATCTTGAAAAAAGAACCGAACTATTATGATGAAACGTGGGAACCGTATCAATGCAAACGGGGAAGCGTGGAGTGCCGAGTATGAAAAGCCCAATCGTTAAATTCGGCCTCAACCCACCGGCGTACTACACATGCGATTGTTGCGGTGTTAAAAAAACCCAGCTTTATTGCATGAATTGCCATCGGTGTGTTTGTTTGAAGTGCGTGCCGGATCATCTTAGCAGGCACCAGAACGGCCTGATTGAACCGCACGCGAGAGCGTCAGTTTTACAAAGGATTAAGCAATGGCTGAAGAACCGCCCATTAAAACGTTCCTGACGCCCAAGGAGATGGCCAGTGTTCTGCGTGACCGTCCGCCCGGCGATTTGTACTCGGTTGACCTACGGGACGGTACAACGGGATGTCGGGCGATTATGGGCGGCTCGCTGCATGTGGCTACGCAGCTTGAGAAGTTGGATGATGATTTAACAATATCGAGAGTAATGGTTTTGGAGTACGCAGATGCCGGACGATGATGCAATACACGACCTATGGGGATGCCCGACCACCATTACGACTATAGGGCCATCGCGTGAGTTGTTTTTCGCGGTGAGTGATGACCATGAATTAAAAACGATTGTGTTTCCGCTCTCCGAACTCCCGAAAATCCAGCGGAGGCTGGCGGAGATCGCAGCGGAAGTGAAAGGTAAGGATTGAAAAATGGCTATCACCGTAGGCGAATTAATCGAGACGTTATCCAAGCTAGACAAAGCCCGAATTGTAGTGATGTCGCGGGACTCGGAAGGCAACGGGTATTCTCCACTTGCTGGGTATGAATCCGACATAACATTTTACGAAAAGGACGGAGAGATATGGTATCAAAAACTAACGACAAAGATGATTGAGCATGGATTTTCTGACGAAGATGTTCGCACGGGTGGCAAGCCATGCGTAGTGTTGTGGCCGGAGTGATGAACGTCCGTAAAGGGCCGTTATGTATAGTTGATTGGAATGAAAATGACCATCCGATCAACCGGCTGTCGGCGGCGGAACTAAAAAGTTTTCAACACGCCGAGCGGAGCCGGCCTTGTGCGCTCCGCATCGCGACCATGGATAAAAACGGAAAATGGACAAAGGAGCGTGTCGTACCATGAAACCAAAAATTGTCTACATCGCCGCCAGCTATCCGCGGAAGGACGAAGCTCAATCGCTCGCCGGGTTGCTCAAACACAGGGGCCACTGCGTCAGCAGCCGCTGGCACCGTGAAGGCCCGAAAAAGGACAATCCAACCCTTTGGCCGACCGACTGCCTGCGCGACTTAGAAGACCTCGAGGAGTGCAACGTCCTGGTGGGGATCACTGGAGACAATCTCTCCAGAGGGGGCCGACACACGGAAATCGGCATCGCTCTGGCCACAGGAAAGCGAATAATCCTGGTTGGCCCCATGGAGCAGGTATTCCACGCCCATCCCAAAATCGAAGTTGTAAGCTCCCCGGCTGATGCCGTGGAATTGCTTGGGCGAGAATCCAGGACCTGGGAGTAAGGAGATCGCATGAGCCAGAAAACCGGAATATCTTGGACCGACACAACGTGGAATCCCGTCACGGGCTGCACCCGCGTGAGCGAGGGCTGCCGGAACTGTTACGCCGAAGCGCTCGCCGCCACCCGGCTTAAAGACTCGCCGCGGTATAAGGGCCTGGCCGTGATGTCGCCTTCCGGACCGCACTGGACCAACAAGATCAACCTGCATCCCGAACTGCTGCTCCAGCCGCTAAGCTGGCGCAAGCCGCGCCGCATCTTCGTGAATTCCATGAGCGATCTGTTTCATAAGGATGTGCCGGATTCATTCATTGATCAGATCGTCGCCACGATGGCGCTTACGCCGCAGCACACCTATCAGATCCTCACCAAGCGTGCCGACCGGATGCGCAGCTATTTCTCCAAGCTCCCAACCAACATCAACTGCAACCGGTATCAGGCCATCTTTGACGCCGCCAATGTCCAGTTCGGCAGCCGACATACTCACTGGCCACTGCCCAACGTCTGGCTCGGCGTGAGCGTGGAATCGCAGGAATTCGCCAAGGAACGGATCTGGCCACTGCTTCAAACAGCCGCCGCCATTCGATTCGTCAGCGCCGAGCCGCTGCTGGGGCCGCTGGATCTGGAAGTCATCGAATCACTGTGCAAAGACTGGTGTGTCGGTGCCACGATTGGCACCTATCTGGACTGGATCATCGTCGGCGGAGAATCGGGCCCCCATGCGAGGCCGTTCAAGCTAGAATGGGCGAGAAATCTCCGCGATCAATGCCGCGGTTCGGGTGTTCCGTTCTTCGCGAAGCAACTTGGCTCAAACCCGTGGGATTGCGACGTGCCCGGAGCTGCCGATCCCAAAGAGCACATGCGGTACCACACCGACCATCGGTCCGGTGCCGATCCCGCCGAATGGCCAGATGACCTGCGAGTTCAGGAGTTTCCGCGATGAATGAAGCTTCCCCACGCGACAAATTCCACGTGTTCATTCTGCGTGACCCATGCGGGATGGAATTCGATGAATGGTGGACGCCTACACGGGATCAGGCGGTTCACAGGTGGGATTGTACACACGATTGCGGTAATACCCATTGTCGTCACCGGCCCCACGTCAGACACGCCATCAGGACGCGGTCGCAGATTGACGCCTTGGATTGGAACGAGGAACCGGACGAAAAATCGGCAGAGGAACGCGGATTCGAGCCAGTAAAAAGGATCCTTAGATGATTACCAAAGAACAGTCTAAAATCCTTCTTTTTCTGGTGGACAACAAGATAAGGATAAAAAATGATTCTTATTGACGCAAAATGGAACCGTACACGCCGTTCCTGCTTCGACGATTCGAGGTTGCAGGCGCTTTACGACCGCCCCATGTCCCCGCGAGAGGTCATGTGCCGGGAGGATGGCGACTGGCAACGCGTGAGCGTGCGTGACCGCTGGTGGGTTGTTTCCCGCTGGCTCATAGAGAACCCGGAACACCACCACGTATTCCGAGAACTCCTCGCTCGCTTGGTCGATAGGTGCGCGGATGTAAATCCGGAACCGCCAGTCTCGCTGATCGCGGAGGTTCTACGTCGAATTCCGTTTGACGCCGACGCGGCCCGCGCTGCCACCTGCGCCGCAGCCGACGCCACCTGCGCCGCCGCCCGCGCCACCTACGCCGCAGCCTGCGCCGCAGCCGACGCCGCCTACGCCGCCGCCCGCGCCACCTACGCCGCAGCCTACGCCGCAGCCGATGTCTCCCGCGCCTCCCGCGCCGCCCGCGCCGCAGCCTACGCCGCAGCCCACACCGCCGCGTGGGATGCGCTTAGAAACGACTGTTTGGAATTATTGCGATAACCGCCCCGGCGGATTCCGGGCAAATTTGAAAAAAGGAGATCAAAATGAAACGTGCATTTAGTCTTATCGAGATACTGATTGCCATATTTGTACTTGGAATCGGCCTGATAATGATCGCTGGCGTTTTTCCCGTAGCGGTTAAGTGGACAAACCAAGACGCGGAGTCAACAACGGCACAAATTGTGGCACAAAACGCGTTGTCGTTTTTGCGTATTAAATCACTTTATTCGGGTTCGTCAATCCCAAAAACTATCGTCGAGCAATATGTTCCAAACGGCGGCATTGTTGGGCCGTATTCATACGCCATTTCAAATTCAGATGCCTCTTTTGCGCCTGAACCTGTTACCTCCCAGGTTTCTCCGGCCTATTACTGGACAGCCTATGCAGCCGCCCCATTCAATGGATCACAGAATGTTTACATATTTGTTTTCTCTCCTCCGCAGTCTGACTTGAAGTTCAACAGCTACAAAACGTCGCCGGTCGTTCTTTCGTCGCAACCGTATGACCAGGGAGCTTACGGGACTTCATATTACCCCCAGCTTGCCATGGAGACGTTGCAGCAGGCTGTCCAAGGCACCGGCGCGGCCGATATGCCCATTGGATCATTTGGCATCGACACTACAACCGGTGCTGTATTTCGCCGTTCGGTCAATACCGTTACCGGATCGTTCGATGTATCCGGCTATGCCGAGGGCTACAACCCCAAGACGTATGCTGACCCCGTTATATTTTCTCCGCCGTCAATCGGTGGAGATGTAAGCCCGTGTGTCTATGTTTACGCCACAACATTACCGGAGTGATTTCTATGTTAAAAGTGTCTATCGTATCAATGCTTTTTGCCGCCCTTATTATTGTTGGCGGTAATTACTACTCCGCCGGAACTCGCAGGTTCCAGCAATCGCGTTTTGATATTTTGGTACTGTCTCACGATTATCGAAAGCTGGTTCAAGAGGACGGCGGATTGACTCCAAAGAACATGGATCAGTTTTTACTGATGTGGGAAGGAAATCATTCAGCGTGCGTGAACGGAAGATGGTACGTTTCGGGATCAAACATTGATCGTTTGATTGGGGCCGTCAAAGGGGTTCGATATGCTCCCGGAAATAAATCCAAGGAAGTTCGAGTTATCGCCGTGTTAGACGGGTGGAGAAAACCAATCGGCATGTCTCACGGAGTTTTCCACGCGCCGCGTTGATGACTATTCCATCGCCTTACGGATGAGCCTTTTTGCCGCCTCCGTCGCCACCAGTTGCGTCGGATCAGCTAAAGCCACCCCAATACCCACCCGAACCCACCAAGGGGCCTTATCGGCCACCTGTGGCATGTTTTTGAGCTTGACGGCCAGTTCTTTCGCCAACTGTTCGATATTTTCTAATACTTGGTCTTTGGTCATGGCGTTAAGGCGGTTCGCTATAGCCTTGCAGGAGCACCCGGCGGCTTCGGTTATGCCGTAACCGGCGAGGATGGCGTGGAGCTTGGTGCCGATTTCGGAAACTGCCTTTATAAAAACAGGCTTAGACCTCTTCCTATTGGCGCTCGCCGTTAGATTCTCTATGATAATTTTTTCATGCCACATCCGGTCGGTGTTGAGTTGGCATCGCACACATGCCCGGTGGCTCGGATTTCCCCCATACAGTCGCAGCGAGCAGACGGAATAGTCCCGCGTTGTGAATTGTGCATTTTCGCACGGCATCAGGAAAGCTCCAGCGTGAGCGGATAGGTAGGGCTGTAGTTTGGGTTAAAGCACTGAAGAACCCCTGAAAATGAATTCGACTGAAGGAAATAAAAAGGTTCCGAGGTGGGCGCAACTGCGGTATATTGCATAAGATACGGAACATAGTAAAAGGCATCCACAGTCGGCTGGCACACATTTTCGGTGCCCGGAGGGGCGGCTGCCATAGTGCCCAGCAATCCCGCGTCTGGATACGGATACGCCCCGTAGGCTATCCCGCACAAAGGAGCACCGCAGGCCGACGGTGCTGCGTTTGAAAAAGACTGACTCCCCACGTATAGCGTCGTAGGGGGAGGCGTATTGGGTATATTTGTGAAGTTCCCCCCGAACGAGACGACCCCTCCGGCAGCGACCGCGACAGCACCAACCCCTAGGCTGGAGTCACCGACAAAGGACGAGATAAGGCTTCCCTCCGTGAGTAAGTTGTCATATGACCCAGAAGGGTTTCCATCCGGAACTTTGCTCAAAAATAAGTAAAAAAGGTTGGTCACGTCCGTGATTCTGAACCAATACTGGCCGCTGGAAGACTGAACTAGCGACGGGAACCCAATATTTTTGTAGTAAACGGCACTGCTGTAATTTACGTCGTAGGCCCAAGAAAATAAAACTGGGCCACTATACCCCGTAGGGAAGGACCAAACACAATCGTATGCCTGCAGGGAGTGATGCGTAAATGTGGCTGAACCGTCGGCCCCAGTGGCCGTAGCTGTACTCAGCACCGACATGCCGCCTTGGTCAAGAGAAATGATGTCCCCTAGGGGCGTACATATTGTGCCGCACGGATTCAGCAGCACCGCGCCCGTGGTTGGATCACGCAACAGCTTGCCAGAGGTCGGATCAAGTAATCGCTCGCCGCACATATCAGCACGCCGCCCCGCCGGTCAGGCACAAAGCCGGCTCGGTTTCGCCAGCATCCCACAGCAGCACCGGATTGGCCCCGCTCGAAGGTGCCACGCCATAGAACGCCGTGCCGTAGCTGTAAGACGTATTGGCCACGCTCGACGCCTGCCGTGCGCGAGACCCAAGACCCCTCGGCTTGGTGGGCTGAATATTGGAGGCCAGCGGTGTAGTCAGCCCCGGATCGCTCACGGCGTAGACCGTATACGCCCACGACGCCGCCGCGGTTGCCGTCCCGTCTGCGCCCGGGCTGGATCCATAGGTCAGCAGGACGGGGAAGGTGCCTTCTTTTACAAATATCTGCTGCCGCCCAAACGGGTCAACGCGGGATATGCAGCCGTGGTAGGATGCGGCGTGATAGCTGTCCAAGCAGTACCAAGCGGGCCGTTCGCCGGGTATCGGGCAACCACGGTAATAAATGATGGTCTGCAAGCAACCAATCTGCTGCCGCCATACGATTTTGTCCAACGCGCCAACCAACTTGGCGGGCATGAACCATTGATTGTAAACGTCGCGGCGTAATCCGACTTTCCATCGGGTTGAGAATGCGGTAGCGAGCGTCGATGGCGTTCCGGGCGTTGTATATGATCCGCCACTCGTGCTTGGAGGATACGCCATACTGGTGCCCTGCATTATCATCTGGCCGTAACCCGATGATGATGTTGGGCTTGACGTGCCGGTATAAGCGTAAGCCCCCGTGCCGCCTTGACTGACTTGCTTGCTTCCCGTGCCGCCGCCCCATATCGGATAGTTGATTGATACTTGCGGAGGCTGCATGGATGGCAACGTGACTGTGGCGATAGTCTGTACCGACGCGGGCGTACCGGTATTGTATTGATAACCGCCAGAACTACTGCTGCTGCTCACGCCTTCCTTCGAATATGTTCCAGAGCCGGTCTTTATTAACCCGTTAAGCGTACTGCCGCCGTTGCCGATGATGTCGGTTGTGAACGCATTGGTTGTCGGGTCAAACAGTACGGCGGTCGAATAGGTGAACAAAAGCGAGTCCACGGCACGCGCGGCCGGGGCATTCTGAAGATATAACGCTTCTGGTTTATCTGACGCTACCGACGTTGGAAGCGTAAGCGTGCTTGGCACAGGGAAGTTGGCTGACACCGGAAGGCCCGGAGTCGCCGCCATATCGCCGAGAATCTTATTGACCGCCTCTTGGAGCGTGTAGGCCGTGGTCGTATTGGTACTGGTATTGGCAATATATGTCGGTTGCGTTGCGCCCTGTACCGGGGCATTAAGCAGCCGGTTTGATATGGCGTAATTCAGGAAGAACCGCCCATCCACCAGTTGAACACACCACAATGATGCGTTGGGGTCGATGGGATAGGCTTCCTTCATATATATGGTCTTGAACACAACCGAGTCCGCACCGGGCTGGGCGAACGTAAGATTGTGCGGAATGAGGGAGTCAATATCGAAGAACGCTTGGTTGAAAGTTGCCGCGTCCATGATGAACCAGCCAGAGCTATAGAATCCAAGTCCAACTGGGCATTCCAAACTGTTGCAATCATCGGGATTTATAGACCACCGGCGAAGATATGCTTCCAATTCAACGGTCATCACCGACAGGTTATAGCTGCCCCATGTCATTGATACCGTGGTTGAACTGGATGGCGTTGTCATTCATTCCTCAATTAACTGCTGGCGTACTGCCACCGCTTGACGGTATAGCTCCCGCGGAAAGCGTCGGGATGCTTCCATCTGGAGCCGCCAACGATATTGGCACTGGCAACGATGCACTTTGCGCCGCCGTCAACTGGCCCAAATTATACAGCGATGTAAACAGCGGCGGCAACAAAAGCGTGTAGACATACTTCACTGGAAACAAGTGCGTATCGTTGATGCGGGACAATATGGGGGTACATGGAATGGCTCTGGTTCGCGTTATCGTCGCATCCCATTTTTTGCCATCCCATCCTTTTGCCGACGCACCACCCGTCGATGAGTTCCAATAAGAAGCGTCAAAACCGGATACGACATTGAAGTAGTTTGCGGGCAATGGAACTGTTGGAGCTGCGCCTATACCTACCATATAGCCCGCCCAATGAACTTTTGCCGCTTCCGTACCGACAACGCTGGCAATGGTGCCCGAACCATTGGTGAACGGGGCGAGAATAACCGCGTTCTCCAGTATAAACTTTTCGTTCTGAAACAATATTTGTGGCTGTGACGTTGTGCCGGTTGACGATGAAAGTCCCCCACCGCCGGGGTTCGATATTCCTTGCGACTGTCCCGGATCATAAAGCTGTGCCAGCGTATTACTCTGCTGGGCGTTGTAGGCCGTTCCATAAAGGCCTGCCGTTCCCCATGGCATTGCATAGTTGTATGTCGGATTGGTATTAGGCGGCGCTACCCATGGGCCACTGTTCACCAACGCACTTTGCGAATACAAATACGAGCCATTATAGATGCCAACGATATTCATAACGTAGATATTTTCTTCCACGTCCTGAACGCCAAAATCAAGGCTTTCAACATAGGTTGATACCGATTGGTTGCTGTAAAGATAATTGATAATTAACTTCTGGGCGATGGTAATAAAGCCGCCGAAATTGTTATTCTGCGCCATGCTCGCATTGGTTGCGCCCACCAGAGCACCACCCGATGCCGCAGTCTGGTACGGTATCTTGAACGCACAGGATATGAACTTGAGCATATTGCCGGGCTGATGGTATCCACCATCATGCAGCATGATCGAGCATTTCCACGATGACGCGGGCGACGGTGGCACGAATTGAACTTGGCGGTCTGTGATCGACCATACGAGCGTTATGCCATCTTCCATGGGCGTAAAGCTGTAGCTGCGTTTGCAATACGGCGGTGGACGCAAGATGGAGTTTTGCAGGAACGGGTTGGCGTTGAGTACCGCGAGTCTATAAATATCGGGACTGTTGTATGATTGCGTCCACTTTCCGAACCTCCCGCCAATCCTAAGCTCGCCCGATATGGTTCGGGTAACGGAACCGGCTTCATCAATGTCATAAGTAGCGCGTGCAAAGTTATCGACAATATCCGTACCAAGCTGCCCGCTTCCATGGTTCGAAATGTCAACGCCGCCGTTCAATCCTATTTGATTGGATGTAACGGCGTTCGGAAGTCCAAGTTGCGCCGCTGAGACCGCCAACTGATTTTGCGGCGACGTAACGCACGATATTGTAAATACCACTTCCGCACCGAGCGGCATATTACGCACCAGTTGAACGGACGGTATCGGCCCGTACAGCATGTCGGTATAGGTTGGAAACGCAATAGGTGCACCCGCCGCAGATTGTGGCTGGAACACGCATATTGAAACGCCATTTTCCTGAAGGTTAAACAGGCCGCCGCGACTGGTAAGGGCCGCTTGGATGTTGAGCCACTGCTGTGTCTTATCGGCATTGCTTTCCCAGAGAATCCATGCACGAATACGATAGGTGTAAACCATGTACATACGTGTTCTGCCGGACGGCGACGGAACTTCACGCATCCCGAAGTCCACCGTTTTGGCGTAAACCATATTGACGCCATTGTAGATCGCGGTCATTTCAGAAACAGAAGGTGCAACTGGTCTACTTGGCATAATCACCGACTCGCTTTCGTTTCCCAATGTGGCGATTTCATGACTTCTTCTTTGATGCTAAGGTGCGACATCTCCTGTTCATTGAGCCACTTTTCCAGATCATCATGCAACTTGTAAACGCGGCTTTGCTTGTTGCTCATTCGGTCATGCAATATTTTTAAGTTATCCTTCACCGTCTTTTTCAAATCAATATCGTTTATAATATCCTGATTGTTGCCCTGAACGTGCGTGTGGCCGGGTGCGTAAACTGGATGCTTTTTCTTATCATAATCGCCAAAATCTTTGTATGGATGATGCCATTTTGCGGTGGAGTTGAGAATGGCGTCAACCGTGCCGCCAGCATGTGCAATATTTTTCTCGGCAATATCCAAGTTAAAATGCTTGTAGAAATCTTTCGATTGCCCACGAAATTCATGGCCTGTCATAACAGCCAATGCGGTGTTAGGATTTTTTAACGTGTTAAAATAAGAATCATAACTTCCGGCAACAGAGTTCGTGGATGAAGATGTCTCAAAGCCTCCCGTGGTGAATGACGGATCGCTTAAAAGTTTATGGAAGTTTTGGGCCATGGTCGGGTGAAGAACTTTTTTGTTTACAGAATTTTCATAATTGAAATACTCTCCCAATGGGCCCAAGAATAGCAAATCAGCCGCTGTAGCACCGGCCCCCTTGACTCCAAAAAACTTATTTATACCATGGACGGCACCAGACATCATGTTGTAAAATCCGCCATGCTTGGACGCCTCTATGTCGGCGGCAATGCCTGTACCATATTTTGCTCTGGTAACATTCTCCTGCATCAATTGATAATAAGCCGATTGAGCTTGCGATATACCAATAGTGCCCATGGCCGAAATTTGAGTGCCGGTTCGGATTGAACTATAAGTGGCGCTAATCGCGGGCCATTCTGCCCACACGCCTGCCGCTGCCATCGCCGCCACTGGTACTGCGAAGCCTCCGAGAGCACTCATTACTCCAGACAAAACTCCCCCGCCCACCGCTTCGTCCGCTGCCGCACCGGCCACAACATCGCCAACGGTTCCTGCGACGCTACTTCCCCCCGACGCACCACCACTTACCGTATAACGTCCACCGCCAAGAGCGCCCGATAGTTTTTTAAGATGATTCGATACCGCCCCCGCCGCGACATTGCTGGCCTGCTGATTCAGTACCGTAACTATAGATTGATCTTCCCCGCCTCCTGCCGCACCGTCCACCACGGAGCCACTGCCTCCCCCACCACTTCCGTATCCGCCCGGACCCGGATGGGCTTCCATTCCGCCGAGCTTGGAAGCTAAAGATTCTCGATGCTGGCCCAATATTCCGATTGCCCGTTCGCGGCCCGCACGATTGGACAAATTGGACATCATGGATGCCGCTGAAAAGGCCGCACCCAACGGATTGCCCGAAAGCACATCCATGAGTGTATTCTTGAACGGAAGGCCCATGCCCGCGTTGGCTTCAAGATTCGCTTGCGACATTGTGCTTTCATGCAACTGTCGCTCGCGTTGACGCATAGTGCTGGAGAAGTTGGATTCCTGCGACTTCTGAAGATTGACGCGACTGGATTCCAGAATATCAGGGTGATAATTGTACGATTCAGTTTGGCCCTTGAACGCCACCGCATGAAAGTTCATGGATGGTTGTTGCCATTGTGACTCTCCGCCGAACGGAGTTGCCTGCGGCCCCCATGTCCAATTCGGCGGCCCACCTCCTGCACCACCCGCACCAGAGCCAACGCCTCCTCCGGGACTTGCCCATGGGCCACTGCTGGGCCATCGAGTCGTTGCCGCTGCATCAAAAGGGCCACCGGGCATACCGGCACGTCCGCCGCCCATGGAATGCGAGCCAATGCCAGACGTGTTCTTACCGATGTGGAATGAATCATTGACAACATCCGCGCCTTGATTCATCGCCGGGCCAACCGCACTGGTGCCCCTTGCATCCTCTGCCTTGACGCCCGGAAGCGTTGTGTTGAGGCTTCCGGTAACGCCGTGTCCGCCAGATGGAGTACCCGGCTGATCTGACGCACCCTTTCTTAGCCGATCTATTGACTCGTTGATTTTTTTCTCAAAATCACCCATGTCAACCACGATCTTAAATATCGGATCGCTAGGCATACTGCACGCTCCCGTCCGGTTGAACCGATGCGCCAACTATCGCCATATTCATGTTCGGGAATGTTTCAAACGTCTGCATTGAGAACTCGCATCGAATCTGAAATTCGACAGCGTATTCATCGGCGTTACCAAACACTGGCTCAACGGGCGAAACAAGCGTGTTGATAAGTGGAACCTGTGAATATTGAGAAATCCACATATTCAACATCAAGCGTACCTGTGCCGCCATGGTACGCAAACAAAAAGTAGCTTGAATGTATTCAGCCGGAGCGTCCGATGCTATGGTGTTGCGGATCGCAACCCCCATTGTCCATTCCTGCATCTGGTGATCGCCTTCTTCGCCGAATCGCGTCTGGCCAGTGGCATCGTATATCATCACATACGGGCCGCCGCTTAACTGCGTGATGCGGCGCGGAGAATCAATGATAACCACGTTTTGCGGAGCCACCGCCTTGCCGTCAAGCGGGTTAATCATTTGGATAAGCAAGCCCGTTGGAGATACCGGACTTAACGGAGAATTGTATGATCCATCTGCAAATTTTTGATACGGCCCGATACCGAGCAGCATGTTCCGAACGTCGGTAAGCTGCAGGTATACCTGATCTAAGACTGCGTAAAAGCCACCAGATGACATTACCGTTCTCCTTATGTCGCCAGAGAATCAGCAATGGTGGGCGAAGTAGATGATGGCAGGTACCCATTGTAGTTGGTTCCCAGATACGTCTGGAAAATACCCGCGTTGTTGTTGGTCGTGGTAACGGTAAATATGTCGCCAACCCGGAAGTCTGTGGTGCCGCGTGCAACTGAAACATTCCAGTTCCCAAAATTGGTGGCCGCGATAACCGACATGGCATCCACATAGATTATCGCGGTAGAACCTTGCGTTGAACTCTGTGCCCACCGTATCCGCAGCACGGGAGGCGGGAATATGTTTTCAAGGTACGCCAAGGCGTCATGGATCGTAAAGTCCGCAGTAATGGTTGACGGGTCGGCGTTCCATATCGACATAGCGGTTGACGCGGTAACATCCTCAATATCAATCGTGAGCGTTGATCCGGTAGTGAGATTCTGGGCACTTAGATACCCCATCAATGCCCACATGTTTGTTCGGTTCATATTCAACAAGCTTTGACTTATCACCACGTCTCCGCCACTGTTGGGCGTCAAGGCCAGTGATCCGCCGCCGGTCGCAACGGCATAATAATTCAAACTCTGCGTAACGCTGCTGCCGGGCGTGTAAGCCGCAACGGTTGGTGCGGACGCGGGCGGGGCCAATCCAGTATCATTGGTCGCGGGTGGCGCGACCCCCGGAGAGGCACTTCCAGTATCTGTGAAAGTCAAGGATGTTGTGGTTCCGATAAGACCGAGCGAACCAGCCACACGTCCATAGATGTTGTAGCCCGTGGCACCCGGCACCGCAGTCCAAGTCGCCGTGACGGTATTGGTCGCGGTCGTGCTGCCCGTGGTAATTGATGTGGACGTTGAAGGCGTCGTCTCATTACTACCCGAAAGTGCTGTGATCTCATAGGTATAAGTTGTAGAAGCCGCAAGCGATCCTCCGGTGGTGGCCGTAGACAATGTTGGCGCGGAAGGCGGCGGAATGTATCCGGTCTGCGTAGAGGTCGGCGCATAGCGCCCCGCACTATATTGCGTTGTCGATATATAGCTCGCGGTAATGCCGGTCTTTTGAAGTGATCCGGCAACTGTTGAGCTTTCCGAAAGGTAAAAGTTCATCGATACCGCACCGGTCGGCAGGCTTCCAAGTTGCCATGTTGCGGCCTGCCCGGCGATCAATGTCACGTTGCCAACTGGCGAAGGCGTGGTTTCTTGTCCAGAAGAATTAACGTATGTGAAACTGCCATACCAAGTCCCAGCCCCCAGTGATTCGATTGTCCAGCCCGTAAATCCACTGCTGGAATAGCTGTCGAATGATCCGTTGGACAAGATGTTGCCCGCTGACTGATCGGCGGTATTCAGTCCATTAGTAAGCGAACCGGAACCGGGCGTCTGGGTCGAGAACTGCTGTGCGGTCGGAAAGCCGGTAATCGACCATGCCTCCCCCCCTGAAACGCCACCTGAAATACCGTCCGCTGTGCATTGAATCTGGACAGTCTCATTGAGCAGCCGTTCGTCACTTATGCCCGTCTGGTTATTCAACGCGCTTACCAGAAGCGTTCCGTTGCCCTTGTTGGATGCGCCGGTCGTGAACGCTATGGTGCTGGTGTTGCGATTGATCGTCTGGCTGTTGGCCACCATATTGAGATACAGGTACGGGATAATGGCGTTGGCCTGTTGCGACGGTGAGTTCACGTCCCCTTGGATCGAAGCCCACAGATTTGCCCCGAACACCTGAAGCAACTGTGATTCCCAGCCCGATACCTGCTGTGCCCATCCGACAACCGACGGGCTAAGGCCGCTGACCAATGTTGGATTGGATGAAAAACCAGCCTGAATATCGGAGGCCGCACCGGACGATCCGAGAAGGCTTGATGATTGGTAGGTGGCAAACAGATTGTTCCATTTGACCAGTTTACCGAGCGACGTAAAGAAATTTATGTAGTTCATGTGTTCAGCGCTCCAAGCCCTTCAAGAACCGCAGCCTGACGAATTGGATCGTTGGCAAAAACACTTTCAGCCAACGCTGTCATCGCCCCTGTATCGCCCGCTCCGGCCTTAATTGCCGCAGCCTTGAACCATGCCTTCATGGATTCAATTTCCGGGATACAGTCTAAGAACGCGGATCGCTGGACGTCACTCATCGCCTGTGCTTCCACAAGCGGAATGTGAAAAAACGCCATTAAGAAGGCTGTATCCCGGATTCTTTTTTTTCCAGAATATTTTCATCATAGGCCTTATTGACCTCCTTCCAGATGCGATAGGCGTCTTGGATCGTAACCAACTGATCGCCAACCGTTTCCCGCATCAGGTCGCGAAACGCAATGTCGTTTTTACTTGCCTCCGGGTGCGCCTGCCACTTGAGCATAACGTCAGTACGGAACTCCGCCACGTCCTTGATAATTATCGGCGGACGCTTATCGGGGAACCGAAACTCCAACTCGGTGCGGGAAACTTGTATTTCGACAATCACTTAGGAACTCCTTGAAAAGCCAAGGGCATCATAACGCGATTATGTATCCAAGTAAACCGAACCAGTGGCATCGGGGAAGCAATGGAATCGGATTGGCCCTTTACGCAAACGGCTGGCCAGCGCGACATTGAATGATCCGCGAATAATGGCATTGTGATACGTTCGAGTAAGAGGCTTTGTGTTGGGAAGCGAGGCCGTGTTAAGAAGCGTAAGGACCAGCGGCCCACCCAAGAACGTCAATGGGACACCGACGTTCGCATTACCCTTGAACGCATACGGGATTGCAGGCGGCGCACCCGGCGTCCCTTGCGCAGTACCCGGTGTTGCCATCTGGGCGTAGAGCGCTCCGATGATCTTGGCGTACTCAATATATGTCAGCACCACCTCAACCTCTTGTCCAAGCTGGATTCCGTCAACTGGGGCATCGCCGTTCGGGTCACTGCGAATGAGTTCATCGTGAAACATTTCAATGTGGTCGTATCCGGCCCACGTCGATCCAATGTCAACTGCGTTCCATGTGGCGCTGTAGGCACCTGCAATTGGTGTAATGTATGTACCGGCCATAAAGATTATCCTTTCTCAAATGCGTTTAACAATCGGTTCCAATTACGGCCCGGTATACCGAACCGGCGGGATGGATAATTGCGTTCTTCGGGGTTAATGAACCCATTGGATTCATTTTCTTCAACATTCCAAATACGAAACGGCTCATCCGAATGGACGGTTCCGCCTTCATGCAGGATTCTTGCGCCGGGGTGGCGCACTTCCAGTATCGCTTTTTTGCTTGTTGCTTTAGCTTTCATGGATGGGATTAAATGCGTTCCAGTTGGACACAAGATGTTATCCGTGCTTCCATCTTCGTATCGTGGCCATATCGCGGCAAAACGGACGCCGTTGCCGTCTACGCCATCGAGAATATTTTCTTCCGCACACTGACGCATCTGTTTTGCCACAGACAGAGAACGTCGTTCCATGGATTCCCGAAGTGCTTTGCGGTCCACTTTCAAAGTTAAGGTTATTGTTCCGGTCATCATGGCTCCAATACTACTGCCCTATTCCGCCATAACTGCCATCGCCCGAACCGGTGTACGTGCCGTTTCCAAGGTAATCAGAACCGGACGTGCCGGGTGGTCGCACAACGAACTCATTCCGCGTCATCCATGGCAGATATTCGGTGTCGGGAGCGCCGGTCATATTGTCGCTACTGACGAGTGCCGGGTGAGCCGTTGCCAATCGCGTCACATTGGGTATGCCAGCCTGATATTTGCCAACAGATTCAAGCCATTTTTCCGCACCGGCCACCATGTGAGCCAGTGCCGGGAACTCCGCCAAGCGGCGTCCTAGCAATGGAACCAGTGCGGTCAACGCTACATATCGCGTACATACCAATGGCGCGGCACCGGTCGTTGAATCAACGATTGGAAAGGCGTACCATCCCGCGAGATTAGATTCCATCCACGACGCCTGAAGGTCAAGGATTAACTGCTGACGGGTTTCAGACTGGTTTATACCATCCCCGTCGTTGGCCACCGGCGTCAAAACGCGACGATCAATGAACGCATTGAGTTGATCCAGCGTGCAGTAAGAGTTCGCCATGACGCCATCCTTGATTCCTTATACGGTTCCGCCTGATGGAATTACGCGATAGATCAGAGGTGCCCATGGGAAGAACAAACTGGCCAACTGCGTGCCCGCGACCGTCACCTGCTTGGTCTTCATAACCTGTGCATCGGACTGTGTGGACAAGAACTGGAAGTTCGTCTGGACAAGGCTTAGTGCCATGGAGGTCGCAACCGCAGGCGACAAGCCCGCGTCCTTGACCAGTCGATCAATTTGCTCGACCGGATTGTAATTTCCGGGGAATGTCTGATTCTGGGAAAGCGGATTGAACAACTGCATGTAGGCCGCGCCGGTTGTCCAGCCCGTGACCATCACATAATACTCCAACTGCGGAGTCGTGGTGCCTGGGTAAACGGGTGCTGTCACGCGGGCACCGGGGTTAATCATCGTACCGTTCGGGCCTTGGTTAATCTGCGGGCAGGACGAAGCCAGTCCGTTGATGATTAGATTCTTGTGGTATTCAGGCCCAATGTTAGTCGTCAGATCGACGAAGCCTTCAGTGCGAAGCGCCAGGTTCATCGCAAATCCAATTTGGGAAGGCGCGATAACCACGAGGTTCTTGGCCGGATTCAAAGTCGGGAACAGCGGCGCACCGTTGGTGTTCATGGCCGTCTGGGCCGCAGCCGTAACGGCCTGCAAGTCAGCCCAGTAGCTTTGCGCGGTTGCGATGATTCCGTTGCTGTTCATGGTTGCTTGGGTGCCGGGGCCGGAACCCCGTATGATATTGCTAAACGTGGAGCTACTTCCAAACGTCGGATGGCTGTCCGAGAAGATCGGCAAGCCGTCGGCGGTGGTCGTGTACGTATTTCCGTCAAACGGAGACTTGATATTCTGGCTGCCTGCGTTGCGGCCATTGAGCAAGCTGTAGTACAGCAGGTATTCGGGATTCCATACGGTAGACAATCCGAACTGGGATGCAATCCCAGCGATGGTGCCCGCCGTTTGGTCAGCCCACAGGTCGAAGATCGAAATGTCGGTACTGTTGACCCACACCTGGTTAGGCACGGTCATCTTGAATGACTGCACGGCATTCGTTGGCACCGTTCCGGTGAACGCGGTCATGTAAGGGGCCGCACCAAGGAATGAATAAGGTTCATTCCCAGTGAAGGATGGCGCCATACGGCATACGGACGGCCACGTTAAATCACCGACAACCGGCATACAAGTATTGGCCAGCAGGGTATTAGTATGCGCCACCTGCGCCGGAGTAAAGCCTTGAAAATACATACAAAGTCCTTTCTATTTCAGAAGTTATTAGAACGCACCGACAAATCGAATCGTCACAGTCGATAATGTTGAGTTAATGCCAACAACGACGCCCGCATTGATCGAGTTGGTTGTGGTTCCAGATACAGTGGGGACATCGCCGTCCGCATTAGACCAGAACACAGTCTGGCCAAGCACGGGCGCTGTACCAGTTGTGGTAAAATCTCCAAACTGCGCACCACCCAAGCCGCCCTGTATCGGTTGATATTGCAGGTTGGAGGTAGTGCCGTTACCCGTAACGCTGTTGGGGCCGAGCGGAATGTTGACGGTAAATCCGATGAATTTAAGGCCAGCGGTATCCGAAACATTTTGAATAGTTCCGGCGGCGTTCGCGGCTATGGGAGAATTCCCATAAAACACTTCACCTGATAAGCCAACCACGGAAATCGGGCCAACCCACCCGACCGGCGCGGCCGCTTGACCCATTGTTTGAGTAGCCATAGAAAACTCCTTAGTTCAGTTAATTACCGACGCACAATGCAGCGGCCAATTTGCGTTCTTTATCGCCCGCGAGTCCGCCAGCATTGGCGGACGCGGCAGTGCGAACTTTGTTCCAATTTTTGTCCATGTATTCAGCCGCACCCTTGGACGCGGTTGCCCCAGTGATAGAAGGGGTCGCCGTGGCGATGGTGCGGCCATAGGCTGATCCAGCCATGTTGAATGAATCAGCTTCCTGCGTAATCTGTGCGGAAAATTCCTCAACGGTTTTTCGCAGGTTGTCCACAGCACTTTCGTTTTCGGCCACGGATTCATACAGGCTAAGCATGGTGCCGAACGAACGGTGCCCCATGCCGATTTTGTCGATCATGAAAGCCTTGAACGCCTCGGACTTCTTGCCAAGGTCTTCCTTGCGGCCCTTGTTTTCAATGAGCGAGAGCCGATCCGCCACGTTTGAAATCTTGTCGGCCAGCGGCTTGATTGCCGCCTGCATGGCCAGGCTGAAGCCTTCCATCGACGCGGGCGGATCATCGTGACGCTCGCCGGTAGCACTTCGCGGATCGCCATGTTTGGCGTTCACCGATGGAGTGCCCTTGCTTTCGATTATCGGATTGGCTTTAGTGGGGATGTCGTCGCCTGCAGCGAGTTCAGTTTTGCCTTCCGTCCCCATGGACGCCTTCACACAATGTTCACAATCCTTATGTTCATGTTCATGACCCTTGTGGTCACGTTCATGCTCTTCCAGCGAGAATGAGTGAACAAAAGGTTTCCCGTCGCCGGTTTTGCCGGACGCGGCGTGAATTGATGCCACAAGAGAAGCGATCTTTTCGTCCGCTCTCGCATCGCCATTTTTGGACGCATCGAGAGCCAGTCGCAAAGCATCTTTTAATTCATTGGTGATAGCCATAGTAGCTCCTTGGTTATGTGAAATCGAAAAACAGACATAATCGTTTTGTGCGGAAAAAATATGAGCGGCGGGCAGCGATCCGATAGCTTGGACTTCCGAGCCTAGCAACGCCACTTCGGCGATCCGGTCAAGAGAAGGGTCTTCAACGTCCGGTAAGATGGTTACGCTCAAGCCTTCAAATTCGCCGCGTGCCCAAGCGTTTTTTGTTTCGCGGTTCAATTCCAGAACATTCAGGCCAACCATGCCGTCTGGGTGAATGCGAAATGCGGCGGTTGATGCAGCCTTGGCGGTCTGGGGGGCGCCGACCTTGTGGCCAACGTTAAGGGGGGGGCGTTGGCCACCATTTTCGATGTGGCGATTGGTATTCTCGACCGCACGACGTACACGATTTTCATCGTATCGAGCCGTTTTTCCGTTCCGCGTCACTTCAACAGGGCAGAATGCAAGAAGATTTTCAATGGTAAAAGTTCCATCCGGCTGTTCAACGGCCCGGCGAATCTGGACGGTTTTCCGACGATCCGGCCCCATTTGCTTCCAGCCGCTATCAGATTTGTAGTACCCAGCGAGATTTAGGTGTCGGAACGCCATGGATTCCGCGTCCCCACCCGACAGGCCTCGCGATTGCGCGTAAGACATCCCTTCGCGCAGTATCTTGTCTACTGCGTCTGGAAGGGGTTCTGCGTTCGCGACGTTCGCCATAGGTACCTCTATGAGATTCCTATGAAAGCCTTCAAATTGTTTTTGGTGTACCGTTATGGATGCGGAATGTGATTGTTTTTTCAAGCTATGTGATAATTATTTTAATTTATCGTGTACCGTTTGACACAAATTATCACTTTGCGATATATTGAATACATGGTAAGAACTTTTTCGCTAAGAAACGATCCGCAGGACAGGCAGCATAACAATGCTGAAATGCACTCGGATCGAATTCGCGGTATTACCCGGCGTGTTTTGACCTACGAAAAATCCAGACGCCAAAGGTGCTTGGAGGCCGTGGCGTTCCGCAAGTTCAACAAACTCACGCAGGAGGATCGGATTGATCTTTCTCAAGCCCATTAACCCCATAGCGATTAACGCGGCCTTGTTTGCGGGCTTTCATATTGCAAATAAACGTATGCAAATTTCCGTTCATATAGACTCACTTCGCGAGTTGACGTGGTGCGGATGGGTAATGGATGAGTTTTTCGGCGGATACCATACATCTAAGTTTGGAGATTCCTACATACAAATGCGATCCAAGTGGAGAGTACCGGCCTCAACCAGTATAGATGCACATATCCAGAGAATTGCATGTATAGGTTTTGCCCACGCCCGCGCCCTTCTCCGCATACAGAAATCAAGCGATTTTATCGTGACATTCTCCGCCGGCCCAGATTTTCAATTATGGTCATGGCCATACGAATTGCATTCCATGCGGAAACGCAACAATGGGCGTGACACGATCACACGATGGGAAAGTGCGGCCCGGCAGGGATCACTGGACTTTGTATCGGAAGCCAGCCGCATTGGATACAGTCACCCACGATTGAAAAGAGGCGACTATGTTCATGGATGAAAAAGAGATCGACTATGATGATTCAGCCATGGAACGTGGCGACGTGATTATAAGCTGTGCGGTATCGGGTTGCCGAAATGAGATTGTTTTCAAAGACCAGTTGATCCTTGGTACTGCAAAAGACCGGCCCGACCTCATGGCCGCAGAACTGGCTCGCGGTTCTGGATGGCATGTGCGGCTACGGGGAGATCGAGACCCGCTGGTTATATGTAAAAGCTGTTACGATGCAGTACAGAGACGCCCCCCATACAAGCCGAGAACCCTGAAGTGCCCCGCGTGCGGGGGCGATAAGATTAAGTATCAAAATCACGACGCGATGGATGAAAGCGATGGGGAGTTAATCCACGATTGGATTACCGCGACCTGCCGTGGGTGCGGCTGGTCAAAACGCTATCGAACCGCACAACAATCACGATTGACTTCGCGACTATACGATCTGTTGTCTTTTCTGTTCACTTTTACACAAGGAGTATTCCATGGAGCCGGCAATGCAATTAAACGAGGGCGGCACCGAATCGCCAAGCAAGCCAGACGTTATCGGGACGCCTGCATCCGTTTACGAGATAAAATCCTACACAGACGGCGTGAACGTAATACAGGTTTTGATTGGCTCAACGGAAATGTTATTCAAGGGCCAAGTTGGAATGAACGTCCCGGGGAAAATAGTCCAAACAGCCAGCGGCCCCCGCCAACTGCCGCCGGAAACGAAAACGTTTGTATTCGACCTGATGAGAATGCCGAGGCCGTTGGGACATGTCGTTGGCCCGACCAATATGACGCTTCAAGACCTGTTCAGACGGTACATGAAAATTGCGGAATCGGAATATAAAAAATCTTCCCTGTTAGCGAGCATTTGATATGCACAATAAGCATCTACGCGAGCGAAAGTCATTGATAAGAGACTTGGTCAAGGAAACCGGATTGAGCAAATACTACCTTTGCAAACTGGCTATGGAAAAAGTTCGGTTATATCCGTATATCCGATCCAAAAATGGCGAAGTGCAATGGGGAAGCATTATTGATCCCCGTGGTCGCGTCCACGTTATCAGCGAGAAGTTGCGACCACGGCTCGTGCGGTGGATGTTGTATTGTTCGGGCGAACGTAATCCAAATATGGTGTTTTGACAATGGAACCAATCAAAGAGATTGAAGAATACATCAAAAGCCCGGCGGTTCTAGAACGCTACATTCGCACCGTGGTCGAGAATCCATTCATACCCAAAATGGATGGCAAGTTCCCGTCCGCAAAACAACGCCTGCTGCTGATGATGCCTCACCGCGAAATCTACTATGCGGGCGACGCCGGGGGCGGCAAGACCGCTGGATTGCTCGCTGCCGCATTACAACACGTCGATCACCCACGGTACGTTGGCGTTATATTCGGCAAAACATTGGCGGCAATGGAAAAGTCTGACCGAATCATCCAGCAATCCCACCAATGGCTCGATGGAACCAAAGCCAAGTGGAATGCGAAATATCATCGGTGGCACTTCCCGTCCGGGGCGAGAATCAGCTTTGAGCCGATCAACTCCATGAAGGCCGTGGAAGATGTCGTGGGAACCGGCATGAGCTTCGCGGGGATCGAGGAAGTGCATTACACCCCGTCACAGCGATACACGTTCCTTAACCGATCCTTGCGTGGCGTGCCTGGTATCCCCAGACGCTTGTTTTCCAACTCCAACCCCGGCGGCCCGTTCCAGAAGTTTTACGTTGAACGCTTCATTGAAAAGCCCGGACCCGATCAGTTATGGATAGAATCCATCACCGAGGATAACCCCGGCATTGATACCCAAGAGTATCGAACCATGGCCGAATCGTCACTTGATCCGGTAACACGCGCCCGGCAGTTTCACCGAAACTTCTGGATACAGGATGCGGGCAACCTGTTTCGCATGGCCGATTCGTTTGAACGTATCAGTACATGGGATCGGTCACGAATCGTTGAATCGGTTCGAGGATGGGATATTGCCGCGACCGCACCGACATACGAGAATCCTAACCCCGATTATGCCGCCGGGGTGCTTATCCATCGAATCGGCCCCGCCGAGTACGTGGTGGTCAATATGGTGGCACTACAGGGCACCCCCAAGGACTTGGAAGATGAGATGAAGCGGTGCGCGGAACGCGACGGGTACGAAACAAGAATCAATATCGAACACCAGCCTGCTGCGGCTGGCAAGATCATGGACGCCCATTTCCTTGATAATGTTTTGCCCGATTATGACCTGACGTTCTCGCCCACCAGTGGAACCAAATTAGACCGGTGGAGACCCGTTGCGGCTGCAGTCGAAAGGGGATGGGTACGATTCAGCACTGACCCCAGCCTGCATCCCCTGCTGGATCAAATGCAGGTGGTAAACGGAAGCAAGGCCGAAAAGAACGACTTCGTGGACGCCTTGGCCACGGCGTTTAATGCCATGAACGCCCCGGACGTGGGCTTGGATGAATTGCCCCCCCTCCCGTTGGAATATCAAAATGACTACCCGTTTGGAGAACCTGGCACGCCATTTACCGGATTCCCGGACGGGGCAAATAATGACGAGGATTGGCAATGAGTGACTTAAACCAAGTTCAGATTACCGCCCGGCTAACCGCCGAGCCGCGATACCTTGAGAAGCCGACCGATAAGGTTGTCAAAAAGATGACAATCTTGCTGACCGCCTGCAATTATCGGGCACGGGATTCAGAGACCGGCAGGCCGCGTGACTGTGCAACATATATAGATGTGAATTGTTATGGCGTGCTTGCGGAGTTCGCGCGTGACAATCTTCATACCGGCGACCCGGTATTTGTTACAGGACGATTGCGTACTTCCCGATGGGTTGGCAAGACCGGGCAACGGGAAAAAGTGGTAATGGATTGCGATCTGCTTGTCAAGCTGAATCACGTTAAGGTTGCCAAAGCGGAAGCAAAGATATAACATTTACAGAAGTATATGTGACAAGGAGATGTGTATGGACAATATGTGCGGTGGTTCCGGAGAAAACCTTAGCCAACGATTCTCCATGGATCGCAAACAACGTGACCGATATATAAAGCGTGAACCAAGCTCCGGCGCTCCAGGCAAGCCAGAGGTTATCGTGTCAAAACACACCGGCAAAGTGCTGGGGAGATTTGCCAATAAAAAAGCCGCCGAAAAAGGATGGGGTAAAACTATGAAGCGAATTCATTCTGGCGAACATTACTCTTAATGAGGTGATTTATGGTAGAAATCAAATTGTCGTCACCGCCGCTTGGATATGCGGAATACAACCCCAGTGTTTCGGTGTACGCCGGGCCGCAAACGGTAGGGACCGCTGCGGGAAATATCTTCCAACTGGACGTGTTTCACGCGCCCGCGTTTATCGGTATCACTTTTATAGTCGGGGCCGGTGGCGATCTGACCGATTTTGGAATTCTTGCGGCCGCGCGTACAGGCGGCACTTACGTGCCTTGGCTTTCAGGAAGACCATTGACGGCTCCCGCTGCCCCAACGCTTTCGCAGGTGGCTGGCGGCACGATTACAGCCGCAACTTACTTTGCAAAAACATGGCTCAACACACCGCTTGGAAGCACCACTCCATCGACCGAGTCCAGCCTGGCGGTATCGGCAGATTATCTGCTTGTTGCAGCTTCGCCCACAGGTGCGAATGGGGCCACCACATGGGGAATTGGCGTAAGTACGGCGACGGGAACCGAAACGATTCAGGCCAACAATATCCCCATCGGTACATCGTGGACAGAACCAACAGGCGGCCTGATCGCAGGTGCATCGCTGCCGCCGACCAATAACATAAATCAACTTGGCACGCCAAGCACACTCAATCCGTTGACGATTGCCAGCGGGGGAACGTTTGCTCTACCGGTGCCCGCGTCATCGAGTTTCTTGGTCGTACTTGATACACGGGCATTTGAAAGCCTTATCATCAACGCAACCGGCGGAACCGCGACAACGCTGGACTTTGAGACCAGTTATTATTCGATATTGCCGGTCAACCAGTAAGAGATCGTTATGGCCGATAATTTCATCGTTGTTTCTAACAATCCGTCGATGCCAACCTTTCAGGCAGTGGCCGCGTCCTACTTGAAAAAATTCCCCGCCACAGAGCTTGTCGAAAAAGCCATGAACACGTTCTCCCGTGGATGCGATTCCGCCGATGAAAAGACCGCAATTGCCAGTGCCAACCATCTTATGAACTGGGCACAAGTCCTTACCGCGATGTCCACCGAGTCCGATTTGGCGGCCATGGATCATTATGACGCGAACAGAAATCAAGAGATTTACGTCAAGGTTGCGGACGAAGTGAAGCAGGCGTTATACAATAATCAGATCGCTCACTCGCGGGCGCTAGACGAATCGAAAAAGAACCACAATCTTATCCGGCCCTCGGCCGGCCATATCGCGCCGGAATCTGACGCAGGAGAAGACCTTGGCTAAAACTTTTTCGTCAGGTTCTGTCCAGACCCGTTCTGAATCAAGGGCGGAATACCGATTCAGAAGTAGTCAGGGTACTACGCCCGGTGGCGTCAATGATCCCGGCGCTCCGTTATGGATGCCACAATTGGTTACGCCTGGTGGCCTGGATGCTGCGGGCGCACGGCAAGCGGTAATGACAACGGCCTATGACTTCTTCATTGACTACGTTCCCGATGGCGCCTATGACCTCAATCAGAACCCCAACGCGGATGCGGTGCTGTTTACGCACCCGCAAATTTCTTATTGCCGGAACTTGTTGAGTTTCAATGTTTCGCGTCAGCCTGAATCGTGGCATGTCGGAACCGATGACAGCGTGCCGCTTAGCGTGCGAAAAGAAATGGCCTACGTGGCGCAAAGCACTTGGGAATCCATTCCCAACATTATGCACCTGTACGATATTTGGATGCGTGCGGTCGTTGAAGGGGGAATCGGAACCGAATTTATATGGGAACGCGAGAACGACAAAACGTGGGTGCCCAAGCACTTTTTCCCGGTTCATAAAACGCAGTTTGTCAGAAATATCAACGGATACCTGTTTCTTGTAACCCGTGAAACAATCCCGTTTGGTGCGGGCGTAGCGGGCAACCCGTCCACAATGCCCGCCGACTGGCCAAAAGACGAAAAACTCATTCCGCTGAACGGCCTGCCCGGCAAGTGGCTCTACCATGTGTATCGTTACGATACCGGCCCGTACTATCGCACACCGGACTGGGGATTCATGTACTGGGGCCGTGGCGAGGGTAATTCGCTTTACCGCATTGTCACCGTGGACAATTCGGTTCTTGATTTGCGATTGAAGTTGCTTCAGACGTTCGCAATTCCCCCGCTGTTGCTCTATTACCCTGAACGTGCGGAATCTATACGCAGCTTCCAGAATATCCTTTCATCCATGCGGCGTCAGTCCGTTATACGACTGCCGCGTCGTGCCGACCGGCCTTATGACGGCCAGTACAAAGTCGAGGCGTTGAACCGCGAAATGGGAAGCTACGATGCCCTGGACAACTATTACCGGCTCTACACAACGCCCGCCATACGATCTATTATGACGCTTGATCCAAGCATGGGCGGGGACTCCATGAGTTATTCCGAACGGGCCGAGACCAACGAGACGGGCTTTGATTCAGCGATTGACTGGCACTGCCAGACGATGTGCAACACAATCAATTATCAGTTTGTGCCCGCGATGATACGTGCGCACGCCAAATGGCGAACGGCCCCGATGGGAGCAATGCCAAGGCTTCGCAAGGCCAGTGAACGGGCACGCCATAAGCTCAATTTGATCGAACTGTACGACAGGGGCGCATCGAACGTGCCGATCCCGCAAGAGGTGTTCTATCGCGCCATGGGCGTTACCCCGACCAAGGAATGCGAAAAGATAATGTCCGAACCGGTGTATCATCCCGAAAACGCGGTTGAAGCTCACCCGGTGGACGCGATCCACGATGAACAGGAACGCATTGACCATGCGGGGAGAGAGCCTAAGCCGAGAAATGAAGCCCGATCCAAACGTGCGGGAGTAAACGATGTTGCCGACAAAAAACGCAAGTCGCGTGAACAAAAAGAATTCTCTCTCGCATCAGCACTCGCCGACTACTACGCGATACCACCAGCAGACCGAAACGTCCAAATTTGATATTCGCACACTGGCATGGTGGGAAAACAAAACATATCCGTGGCCCAATAAACTTCATTGGGATTCGTGGTCAATCATACCTCCGCTGAAACCCAGAACTGGCAAAGTTTGGAAAGGAAGCGGTTTTGGCGTCCAGATTATGAGCGAACGCAAGATATGGCGATGGAAGGTTTTACAGCCTTGCGACGGCCATCTTTTATTGTGTTGTACATATCGTATTCAAATTGTGGAGTCCTGCGAACTCGCAGCCTCCCAAATGATTGTGGCAATGGATTCGTGGCAGTTCCGTGAAACCTTTGATCTGGAAATGTGGTACTGGCTTTTCGGCCAGAGCATGACAAACCTTAAAGAATCTAACATTTCTCCATACGCGGGCATCAACTAAATGTGTTCGGCAACTCCCATGTTGTCTGTGGCGGAATGGTTTGGTAGATCAACGTATTGCCGTCACTGAAGCTGTACTGTGCGTTTTGATAAAGCGTCAGGTAGCCTTGGGTGCCCGGAACAAGAACAACCGTGGATGTCTGGCCAACAAACCAGTTGCCACTGCCCGGCGGTACGCGAGTCATGATCGCGGTGATGGTAACATTCCCAGTTTGGCCAGCGCCCTCTTGAATCATAATTCCAACATTGCATTCGGATGGATTGGATGGAATAGGCAAGGTATTCGGCGTCAAACTAAACACATACGGATTATTTCCCGCAACCGGTGCAGGAGTCAACGTGCCGCTGATACCCGCAAAGTTACCAGCATAAACCGCATATGTATAGCTCCCCGGCGCACAAGCCATTCCGGATGCCACGCCAGAGCCATTGGTCACACCGGATGCCACAGCCGCACCCGATGCGTCGATAACCGATACAGTGGCGTTGGGAATGACAGGCGTGCCAGCCGCCGTAGACTTAACGGTGAATGACAATGCCGCGGAACCGCTTCCCCCGCCCCCGCCAGAAGTCGGATATGGCGTTGTCTGGCCAGTGTTGTTGAAGTCCTGCGATGCCGACAAGACTGCCGGCAACGGGGTTCCCGCAGCCAGAGCCGCTTGAATTTGCGTAGTTGTCGGAGGCACCGGGATCGGATTTGTGATAGTCACCTCTCCGTTGGCGTTCGTGGCCAGTTTTTGCGATGGATTAACCAGAATCGCAGCGGCGGCAGCCGTCGCATTTGCCGAAGCCGATGGCAATGCGGCAATCTGGCCCTGGGCCGTCACGGCATTCGGCGAATCGCCGCTATTCGTGCCGATCTTGTTGGTCTGGCTCTGAATCGCAAGCAATGTGGTCAACGAATCCGCCTGCTCAACCAGCGTGGCGACCGCAGATGCCAGAGCATCGGTTCCAATCGTCCAATTGATCGTAAAGATGGCTTCGCCTGTCGCATCCGTCGATTGCACGGTATACGTGACCGCATAGACGCCCAACGAAACCCGCGTCATGGTTGTGGACGAAAGACCCGCGTCCAAAGAGCCACCGGTGGCATTGGCTGCCGCGATTGTCACCGTCTGGCTCGCAGCATCTTCCAATTGCCCTTGAAGGTTGTACAGATAGACATTGATCGCGTAGGCCGCTGATCCGCTTGTCGGCTGCACGAGCACGCTCGGAATGACGATTTTAGAGCGAGCAGTATTGGTGGTAATCCCATTAACAGCGTTCAAAATAGTCGCCTGGTTCGCTGACGTTGCGTAACCGGGCGGAACGGTAGATGGAAGCACCACGGCTTGGGTCCCGCTAATTACGGGCAGCGGCATAAGGTTCACGGTGGACCCGGTGAAGGCAACGGCAGTCGTACCGAGTTGTCCGCGTTGAACGGTTAGCGTTGTTGTTCCGCCAGTGTAGCTCGCACTGGACACGAAAACAGCCTCGATAGACGTTCCAGAATTGAGCAGCATATATGGGGTTGTCGGAAACTGCGATATCGTGTTGCTATTGGTTAGGGTCGTAGCAGACGCTGTGATCGGGCCGTCGACGGCGTATTGGGTAGGAAATCCTCCGATGTTTCCGTATTGGTCGAGATTCATCGCCACGCCAGCGATTCCAGTGCCTCCAGCAGAAGATATCCCAAGCCCGAGAAATTGATCTTGCGGATTAAACGGCACAAGTTGACGGGTGAACTCCATGACTGTCGGCGTTTGGCCGCTTACGCCGGATACGCGCACGTAGATTTCCTTCGGGGTTCCCGTTCCGTACACAGCCGATGGAAGATCGAGCTGATATTGCCCGTCCGAGTCTTCGACCCATGAGCCGGAAGTGTAAGTTCCCAGCACTCCCTGAACGAGCGTTACGGTTGTCCAAGTTGCTGACGTGTCGGCGCGATATTGAACGACGGGGGTTGTGTAAGGAACGCCGGTAATCCCATTGCCGCTCGAGTCACGCAGGATCAGGGGTTCGTGTATCGCCTGTGCATTTCGTTGGACCCATTGTTCCGACATTAGAAGCCCCTAGAAAAGCCACGACCGGGAATGATAAGGCCACCACCGCCGCCTGTTCCAGCGCTCTGTGCCGCACCAATATCGCGGGAATCGTTGGTATAAGGAAGGCCCGTAAAGCCATTCGGCCACGCAGCGCCGCGGAGCAAAGCGCCTCCTCCCGCTGTGTCGTTAAGCGTAAAGTTGCCTCCTGCTGCATCTACAAATGGATCAGATGCTAAAACAGTGGTTGTTGCTGACGGATTATACGTTGAGTAATTTCCGGTGTCTGCCGACGTGTTGTTATAGCTAAATAATTGATTATTATCGAATAAATTTTCAGTACAATTGTAAAATCCGCTTCCTCCGTTCGTGCTGGCAATGCATGACCATAGTATGGAGCCACTGTACCCATTGGATATATAAAATCCATGCGAAGCGTTTTTGTAGGCCACGCAACCGATGATGTTGGTGCCACGAACAGATGGCAAATTAAATCCAATTCCTCCATTATTAATTGAAAAACATTCAAGAATTGACCAGTTCGTTTGGTATGCTTGATACGCGTAGAAACCGTCCGCACTGTTGTTTTGTGCCGTGCATCGGATAAGGTTTGGTGCACAACTCCCTATTAAGTATCCATACTTATTATTGGCCGAGCTGCACTCAATTATTGGGACACTATTTTGAATATTTACGCCATTTCCGTCCGTAGCTCCGTTGAATTCACAGTTAAAGAAAAGACACTGGTTTAGCCCTACATAGATACAATCAAATTGTTGATTCGCATTTATCGCTCCATTGGCGTTGAAAACAACATTTGATATGTTTGCTTGAACATCACTGTTGTTGTTATTGACCGTTGTACCAAGTGCTGAAACTGGGGAGGTTCCATCATACGTAATGGTAGCCTTTCCACCATCTCCTCGTGTGGTGGAATAACCGGTTAAATCACCATAGCCTGACCCAAAAACCAAACATGCTGTTGAGAATGAACCGGAAATATAGGATACATAGCCTTGATATGGAATAGTTAAATTGATCGCAAGATTCGGTGACGAGATTGGTCCTCCCAGTACTCCTGTTCCAGAGGTCGAAGTTCCAGAAGACGCTACCGAAGCGCTCAAAGTGGCCACTCCGCCCGATACAGAAGTAATTTCGTAAAACCCTCCCCACCAACCAGATGGAGCCACGGTAGGCGGGTTTTGTCCTGTTGTTGGCCATGCTGCCGACATTGTTAAAATTCTGGAAGAGGTATTGGCATACAAAAAATAGTCTGTCGCTGTGCTGTTATTATTAGGCCCCAGATAAACATTCCAACTCTGAACTCCTGCTGGCAAGTACGGGAGCACCATAACAGGAATGTTTCCGGTATTAAAGTTTCCTATAAGAAAATTATTATTTGGTTGCCCAAGTCCCTCCACTCCATTAGAAACTGGAGTAATCCAGACTCCCCCGCCATTAAAGCTAAAACTTCCGCCGGTAGTTCCGCCGGCAGATGAAAAAATACACACACGATTTGATAGATTGCTCTGGGAGACTCCATATGGGGCGGCAATTTGAATAAAATTCCCCACATCTGCGGCAATAAAAGGTCTGCTGGCTGAACTAACTTGATTCTGAGTACCTGACACTAATTGCAGATCGGTATAGGCGATCGCCTGTGCGTTTGCACCATACGTATAGTCAACAGTACCTGATGAGGGATTAAATATTCCTCCGTTGTTATTCGAGGCAATAGAAGTCTTATTGATCTCAAGGTTATAAGCCATCTATCACCCCACCGCCGTCGAAAACGTCGAAACAATTTGCGCTGTCGTAGGGACAGTCGCGGCACTCGTCGCCGATTGGATCGATGATTGCACTGCATTCCAGCCGGCGATTGCGGCCTTGTTGATCGCTTGTTGGGCTGCCGTTAATGCCATTTGTGCCCTAGCTGCCGTTACGTCGGCTGTCTGCACGTTGCCACCGCCGGGCAGCCAAACATAGGTGTACAGTGCCGCAGTAGCTTGTTCTTGCGTTAAGATGCCAGCGGAAACAAATGCTGATATTTGGGCTTGGACCAAGGGAGATTGTGCCGACAGATCACCGGCCTTTATTGCGTCGTAGGCCAATAACGCATAGCCTGCGATGGCAGATGTGCTGTTTGCCGCAGTTGCCAATGCAACAAGAATTTGTGGAGAGGCTGCACCCCATACACTTGATAAATATCCGATCGTCAACGGCGTGCTGACCGGCACTGTCTGTGCGTTGAGCGCAGTGGCAACCGCAGCGTCGGACAACGAAGCGTAGAGCGGAGTGGGTTGTGCCGCGTCCTGTGTCAAAAACTGCGCCAATTGTTGTTGCAAAGCTGTCAATGCCATAAATTACCTCACAAAGTCTGAACTGCTACCAGTGTTCCGCCAACCACATATTGAACCGATACCGGAGTACCAATGGTGGCAGTTCCAACGTAATTCCCGCTGTTTGCGGGCGTTTCTGTCATTGTAACCGAAGTTGTCAATGTTCCGCTTCCCACGGGATAGATATTCGCTGTGACCGTCTGCCCAGGTGCGGTTTGGCAAAACAAATTTCCGGTAGTAACCACTTGTAATCCCGGATTCACCTCACGCGGACCGATGTTCGGCGTCGCGAGATTACGCGGGTTCCAGTCGATGTCGTATTCGAGGGCAACGCCGTCGGGATAGGTCGCGCCTGCCTGGTAGCAGACATTTCCCTCCATCGGAGTCTCCCGCGATTGTGGGCCAACGAGCGTGATGGTACCGGTCGCTGCCGTTACGCTGCTAACATTAAAAACCGCGCAGTTTTTTTGGACCGCTCCAGTCGGGAAACTCGAAAGATTCAGGGGCTGAAGCACTTCTCCGTTCGCAGCCTCGGACTGGAAGATGGAATTGACAAAAGACTGCCCCCCTGCTGATGCGTTGAACTTGATGGGATAGCCAACTTGGCCGTTCCATTTCATTGAAGAGTTCCACATTTGAATCGACATCGCGCCGCCGCCGTAGCCTCCCCAGGACAGCGACGCAGGCCCGGCAGCGTCTATTTCGTAATCACAGTTGATGTTCCAGCCGCCTGCGTCGCCGAACTGCATGTAATTGTTGCCAGCATTGGAATTATAGACATCGCGTCCCCGGCAATTTATTCGCACGGCACCAGGAGTATTGATTGCCCACATATTTTCATGCGTCCACCCGAACTCTCCTGAGGCGACATTGCCGGCTGGAAGAAAGTTTGCTGGCGGCTCTCCATGCGTGTAATCAACGACATAAGCATTCGCCTGCGATAGCGTCCCATTTACAATCCCGCTCGATGAGCCGAATGGAATCGGGCAGATGGATTGTCCGTTGGTTGAAGTATGGCAGCGGTCAAGAATCAACAGCCCAATATTATATGACGAACTGACCGTGTGCGCGTAAAAGCTCTCGGCAACTCCCCATCCATCCTGTTGCCAGAACGTATTATTGTTCCAGTTCATCGCACCAAAATCGGCATGGCAGTTCACAAAATAATCTTCAGATTCGCCTATGCTCCCATAGGCAACGAAGATCGTCGGGCCGCCCGTGCCTCCCCAACCTGCGTGCACATCTTTCCAGACGCAGATTCCACCAGAGTTGATTGATCCCGAATTCAGGTGTCCCACGACGTGATTGCCGGAGAAATAGGCCTCACAATCCTCGACGCAGTGAACCGCCGTCAGGGACGCATTAGACATGATCCCAAATTGCTCCGCCGATCCGGTTGTATCCAGACCTCCTCCATCTACACGGATTCCTCGTAAATAAATTCCGTCAACATCCGACTGCGCACCGGTCGATCCAAGAAGAATGCCGGTAGCTGCTGTAGATACCGTCGAAATCTCCAGAGCAGGAATCGTGGCCGACTGAATATTGATGTAAAGAGTCCCGGAGACCCAATACCAGCTCGGAATTGTGGCAACCTCCACAGCTGCCTCCGACGCCGCCAGGGCGATACAAAATAGGTTGTTTCCCGAAGAGTTCCCCAGTCCAGTAAGTGACATCGGACTCGAGTTTCCACCACGACCCGTCGCGCGTATCCAAGCGACCGCCGCAGACTGCGCGATGGAATATGTGGTGCCCGAAACCAGCGTCCATCCAGAGGTTATCTTGGTGGTGAACCAGTTGAGGAACGGTCGCTTACCAGTGCCGCCATACGGTTGAATCCGCGTAAACTCGGACGCTACGGTTACGGTTGTGTTGGTATCCCACTCATCCCCCGAAAGCAGGTAGCAATCCGTGTAGGGGGCAGCCGCCAGAATGGTGTTCAGTGCCGCGATGGACTGCTTGGGCGCAGACGACGATGTTCCAGCGTTGGCGTCATTTCCCGTAGATTCCGAAAAATAATAGGCGGTTTGCGTAACGCCGGGCCGCGCGCAGTACGAAAGTCGTGCCGATTCAAGCGTGTCTTTCCATGCACGAAACGCCAGCTTGCGGGGATCGGGAGTTGCGCCAACGATTGAACCAAAATAGCTTCCCATTACGCCTTCCTCCCGTTGTATTCATGTTCCAGTATGGAAATAAAATGGCCCAGCACGTTGCAGCCATGGCGCGTCAGCAAGGCTTTTCCGGGCCGATTAGGATGTTTTTCCATCAGTCGGTTCCGCATAATTTCACGCCAGATTTTGTCACGCCCGTTAGCAGGCATCCCCGGCTCGAATTTGTGGAGCACGTTCATCACCAGCAGCATCTCTGCGCACCGTCGCGTCAAAGTAACGCACCCTCCGCCGGTTAAATGAATATGAACAATCCCCGGCTCTGGCGGGGTCTTGTACTTCACTCCAAATTCATCATCAATATGAACGGGACGCGGCGCGTAATGCGGGTCTTTAATCCATTCGGCAAGCTCCCACGCGCGCTGGAAATTCAGTGATTTAACGACATCCTGCGTAATCGTATCAAGATTCATTTATCCCATTCCTTTCAATGCCTGCCACCACGCGGCATTCTCATCCCACGCGGTATCAATATGTGCCCAGATAATCAGCCCGTCACAGATGCCCGATAGATTCCAGATAACCCCTGACCAGTCCGCTTCGGGGATCAGCTTGTCATTGTCGCCATAGAACGGGCAAATTTCGGCGTAGACCGGCTTGCCATATCGCCGTGACTCTGCAATGGTATATCCGGCCATCGCCAGGAACTCTTGCACGTTCTGTGTTGAGTTGAGATATAGGCCCGGCGAGCAGAAGTCGCATAACGCCATTGTTGCCCGTGCCGCATCCGAATCATCAATCGTTTCGGCGGACGTGAACGCAGAGGGCGTGCCGGCAATCCCTTGGTTTATCATCGTTCCAGACACCGCACCGGAACCGAAGAACGAAAGCCGAACCGCAGGCTGCTGCTGACGCGCGACTTTTAACGCACCTTGCAATAGTGTCCAGTTGACCGGCCATGTCTCAATATCCAGCGAAAGCAAACCGTCGCGGGCGAGCGTGCTGTATTGTGAAATGCCTTGCGGGAATGGCTGCAATACGCCATTTTCAGTCTGGGTAATGAACTGCTGATACGCCGTTACGCACTTTGAGTATGGCGATGCGGGCCGTGGCGTGCCGCCGAATGTTCCGTCGATTGCATCAAAAATCAATGTCATGCCGCACATCCATTCGTCACAAATCCATGCCATTTACAGTCGCTCTTATCATGCGGCTTGTCTCGGCTGATAACGTCCAAGTTTATACTTGGCGTGATCGTCAAATCTTGTAACGACGATCCAGAGTGATGCCATCGCGGAAGTGGACGCAGATCAGAAGGGATATTTCTTCCCGCAAACCAAACCAGAACGGAATGGGCACCGCATAACGGGCACTCAAAAAGCACTCCGTCCGCATGCCTTTCGTCAACGTTTGTTGCCATCTGATAATTGGAAGACGAAATCGAATCTGGAACTCTGGCCTCATACTTTACAAATGTAGCGTCAAGGTCTGTGAGCTTTTTTCCAACACTCATGCCGCACCACACTTCCGCAAGAGCAAATATAAAAGTCCCGGCCCCAGTAGCGAAAGCGAGCCAGTAACCGGGACCCGCACGTTCATCGCGTCGTTGTTACTCCAATCGCGTGGCTGCGTTACAGTTAATTGCGGCTGACCCGCGTAAAGCTGTGCGGCGGCCGTGGCGATATTATTCTGGGTCATGTACTGGTGTGCTTGAATCCACATAAGCATTTCCTTATCTCACTGTCACATTCGGGCCAGCCTGAATCAATCGTCCATTAAAATCGCAGTCCCGGCAATCAATGACCGGGTACTGCGATGCCGAGATCAGCGGAGAACTTGTGTACCCGCTTCCTACACCCCCTTGGACCGTCGCCAAGACGCTGCGAACACGTACTTTCCAGTTGCACCATTCTGGAGCTTGGGACGCGTCGATAAGCGTACCTGATTCGACATGTCCGCCATCTATCGATACAGTCGCCACATTCGGGCCGCCAGCAAGCAATTTTAAGAAAGTGCCCGCATTCTGGCCGTCCTGGTTGATATTACGCAACGTGATTTGGCCGCCTTGTGTCATCTGAATGCAAACCCCGGGACTGTTATGCGTGATATTCTGCCAGACGTGTCCAACGCTCTGGGCATTCAATACGTTGACGCCAATGCCGCAATCCTGAAAACGGACATCATCGAACAGTGAGAGGTCGCAATTGTTGCCGTTGAGGACACCGAACTGCACGCCAGTCGAACAATTCTGCACGGCGACACGCTCCAACTTCAACCGGCTGAAGGCCCAGTCAATCGGAGCATCAATACCTCCGATGCCAGTAGCCGTGCCGCCGCCGTCAATAACGCATCCGGCGAAAATGGTTCCCATCGAACCATTGAGATTAAACATGGTGCCCCCGTGGGGGCCGGTCCAAAGAAACTTCGTGCCGATGGCACGTTTTAGGTCAGACCATCCGGGGCCGGTGTTGGTTGGGTCGTAATTGCCGGCGCCAAGAATCTTGAATCCGGCAGTTTGCGTAACATTAACGGTTTGATTGATCGCATAGACCCCAGACTCAAGGATCAGGGCCTTATTGGACGCGATTGCCGCATTGATCGCCTGCTGAAGCGAAAAGCTCACATTACTGCTGAAGCCCTGAATCACTGTTCACCGCCATTCAAATCGTCCTTCGCGTGACGTACGCGATCCAAAAACATTGCGCCCAGAGCCACGACCCACATGACCAACCACCACCATGAAAACCGTGGCGTGTAATCTTGTGGTGATTCTGGATCAAAATCGTTCATACGATACTCCACGGGCCAGCTTCAACGGGTGTCGTTCTGGTCATAACGTAGGGTGTGAATGACGGAAAGCTTTGTTCCGTATCCCGCTGCATTCTCAATATATTCGCGTGCTCATACTCCAGTTGTGCTTCGGCTGGCGTGATGCCATGCGGGCAGCAAAGGTTGCACATTGTCGCGTCATGTTCAAGAGTTTCGATGGTGTCGCTCACTTATTTCTCCAAAATGCGGCAAACAGAAACATCACGGTTGCCAGACCGACGAAAAATAACGCAACTTCAATCATCGATCTTTATCCTCGCCCTTGTGTTCTTGTTCTGAATCTTTGCCACCGATCAGTCGGTAAAGAAGTCGAGTCTGGTCGTTCATCATATTTTCCATGCGAATCTTCCAGTTCTTGTCATCTTCCGTGCTCTCGCGCATCCGTTCAATGGCGTTTCGGATGTTTTCCTCGTTTTTGGTGAGCCGATGCTCGTGCCGCAAACTGACTCCAAGGAAAGCACAAAAAGCCACGATCGCACCTGCTATCGCACCAAACCATCCAGAGTCCACTAGGGCCACCTTTCGTAATAAGCGGCGTGCCGGGATGAGGTACCGACACGCCGCCGGAGGGAGAATGAATTATTTATGCCGGTGCCTTCGCGGGGCTTCCCACCGCCGCGGAGGACACCGGGGAAGCTGCCTTGATTGTTGCCGCCGTGCGGTCCGCAATGGCTTGTGCGATCAAAGTCGCAAGCTGCGTATCCTTGGCGTCCGTGGCGTCAAGTGTGGCGTTCGGTACCACTGCGGCACTTCCGGTTATCAGCGAGCCGATATATTTTGCCAATGCAATTTCAGACGGCAAAAGCTGAATCTCTGCCGACGCCAATCCTTCGATCAATGTAATGGTCGCCGATGTCATGGTTATTCTCCTTATGGTGCGGTGGTGGGCGCGGCGGTGGGCGCGGCGGTGGCTGGTGCCACCTTCGGAATCACGCCAATTTTTGCCGCAAAGTTTACTGCTTCAGTAAGATATGTGTTGGCCAAGCTGGTATTCCCGGCCTCGTAGGCCGTCCGGGCATCCGTGGCCGCCGTATGGGCGTCGTTGATATATCCATTGGCCACAATGGCCGCTGGCACAGAAATGAGGCCACCTTGTATCGCGGCCAAAAGTTGCCGCTGGGCAACGCCAATGCCAAGTAATTGGGATTGGATATTAGTGGAGGTTACTGCGGCAGGATTGGTGATGCTCTGTGAGCACCCCTGTAGCCCGATGCACAGAACAAACGTCGCCAGTATCGCGGCGAACCAGTGTGATGCGTTGTTGAGTTTCATAAAACGCCTTTCAGTTAGAAATTACATATTCCGGCTTCTCGGCCATCTCGTAGCCCCATTTAATCAAATCGCCCACAGCGGAAACATCATCCAGTGCAACATTGCTCGGTAAGATTCGGTTGTATCGCGTGAGCGTGAATTTAATGTAGCGATGTGCGGCCATCGCCTGTACCGTCTCTTTTTCGCGCTCTGCACTCATGTGCAGGAAAGCGTCCGAGATGTTTGCCCCCCATTGCGCAATTCCCCAGTCGCCTTTGCCGGATGGCTTATCCGGCCACACCTTGCGGCCCGTGCCGAACGATGTGATGTGGTGCCGTTCGCCGGGACGTAGCCGCTCGGCAAAATAGAGTGCTTGCACGATTGGATTGTTATCCTCGACCGCACCGTCAATGAACCCTTTCCATTTTGGAAAGTATGTTGGAGCGGCGCTCGTGGCCATGGCGGCATCTAGGGGTGATATTTTCGGCTGGTTTTTACCGTCATAGAAAGCCACAAGCGGGCCGTTCCATCCGTATGGGGAGATTGTGCAAAGCCAAGGAAGTGATTTCTTTGGCGTATCGCTGATGATCGTTTTGAAAACACGGAGCCTGCCGGCCGATCCGTATTTCGCATTGAACAGTCCGCCGAACCACCGCGGCTTGAAAATATCTTTTGCGTGGGTTTTGAAAACGTAGAGAAGTGAAGCTATCTTTTCACCTTGGGCCAAGGCTATGGACATGTCTCCACCGATGCTGGCACCAAAGAACATTTCCGCATCTGCGGCAGTTTGCTGGACGCAATAGTAGGCTGCAAGGCTCATTGCGCCCCGCATTCCACCACCATCAAATCCAGTAATGTTCATCGCGTATTCCTTTCGGCATACGCATATAGTGGCACAATCTAAATCACATGTCAACAGGTAGTATCAGACAATATGGCCGCACATATCGTCACCGCGACATTTTGACAGACTTGCTCTTTGTCGCCCGAACCGTCGTTTTCGGCAACACGTCCGGTTTTACGGGAGCCGGAGGAGCCGTCTTAACTAGGGCCTCAGTCGCGATTTTTGCTTTGAAGGAAGCCTTGCGGGATTTCCGCCGGGCACGTCCGGATTTGGGGAAAGTGTGCATGGTGAAACTCCAAATAGCACAAATGGTCAAGCCAACAGAATAGTTTGATTTTGGCGGCGAGTCAATTAAAATGCAGTCATTCTGAAAGGAACCGGATTTGTCCAGGGTTGATTACGCCACACGCCCCTTCCCCCACTTATACTCCACAAAATCCGGCGCAAGCTCCATACGATGATACGGAGACGGTGGCTTGCCCAACCGCACACGCATCTGCCGCACACGTTCACTGCTCAAAGAAGTCTCTCTGGCAATCAGTGAGTCCGGCTTCTCCCAGATCACCTTATTCCAGTCTTCGCTTTTCATCCAGCCCTTGTGGTCACGTTTGCACTGATACCCGTACTCTCGGGCGCAATTGCTTGCCGTTGCCATGCTGACTCCCAGGTACTCCGCAAGCTCACGACGCGTCAGGCCCGGCGACACCTTGTCCATCAACTCTTTGTACTTGACGTTCTTCGGCCCGAACTCCATGGCGAACTTGTAGCCATTACGCAGGCACCATCGTTTGACGCCGGAATAGGTGTGCATCTCGACATGCGGCATCAACTGCCGGATCGTCAGGCCATCGGGAATAAATACTTCAACGGTTTTTTTAACTTTGCAGATCATGGGTTTCCTTTTTCTTAACTTTCAACAACTCCACTAATTCCGCACCCATGTTATTGCGGGCGTCATATTCAAATTCGGCACATTCAGCCGTGGCGTATATCTTTGGCCGAGCCAACATGTCCTTGAGAAAATCAATACGTCCGGCAGCCCACTGGTCTTCGGTAAACGCACCGTGCTCCGTTCTTATGAGAGCAGTCGAGTTTCTGTACCCTTCCGAGTCCTGTGCCAAACCCATCAAATCGAGGTCGCAAATGATGTTCTCATCACGCCGGCCTGACAGGCGATGATACTTGGTGGACAGAATCAGCCGGTCGAGCGTAGATGACCACGGATCAAGCATCGCCTGTGCAAGGGCCGCAGATCGTTCTTCGTTGCTACCCGAACCCGGAATATAGATCGCATCGTGGAACAGAATGGCCACATGTATACGGCGTTCAAATCCGTATTCTGCCGGGAACAAATTCTCGAAATCGCGGAACATGCACTCCAAATGGTACTGGTTGTGATAACGCCGCGACAGATTCGTGTACAACGCCCGTAACGTCGCTATCGCATCCGGCACCACGGCCTTGGAAAGAACATTCTCGTCCGCATACGCCAGCATGTATTTTTCGGCGGCGTGCCAGAAGTCAAAAGGTGAGTCAGTCATGGGGCGACTCCGCATACGCAGCCGATGTGGCCATGATGGTTTTGATAAAATTGCGTCGTTGCATGTTGGTTTTACTCCTTTGCTTTTGTCTGTTGTCGTAACTCCGCATATTCGATAAATCCATCGGCCTGCCCCTTACCTCGACCGCCGTACCACCGCAATGCTTACACTGCGTATCCCCATCATCCACGTGGCCGCCGCACCCATGGCATGTACGAGTGTCTATCTCGACCTTCTCATACGATTGCTTTACCCCATTATTGGCCATTGTCATTCACCTCTATACAACCCATACTCACACCACTGCGTTGCGTTGCCTGTGGTTTACTTGAGTTTACGCCGCGTTGTATCGGCGGCCTCAAATATTTTAGCCAATTCAGTCAAGTGATGATAATTGTTTTGCCATGATTCCAACTCCGCAAGGGCTTGCGAAAGGTAGGCTTTCCGCAACAACTTGTCGCCCATCACGGATTCAATCCGGCGATAACCGTGGTCTTTTGACGCGCGTTCCGACGCGCACGACACATAAACCCGCATCGTTTTGTTTTCAATTGGGCTTGGCTGCACTTGAACGCGGATAATCTCGGCGGCCTGTTGCAGGCGATATTTTGCCCCGGCCAGCGAATCGTCCCATTCAAACTTGTCATGCAATGCCGTATCGGGGTCTTCGGCATATTTTACAACATCCCTTGGCCGCAATATGCCAAAATGCCGTTTGCTTATTTTCTCAAGCTCTTGCGATACCTTGGACTTTTTCATTGCGTACTCCTAAAAAAGAAAACATAAACACCGTACCTGCCATGCCAGCCCCAACCGCTCCGTGCCATACCTTGCCAAGCCGCGCCCGGCCTGCCGTACATTTCCCAGCCTTTCCAAGCCTATCCCTGCCCGGCCCTGCCGTGCCTTGCCTGCGTTGCCAAGCCAGACCCTGCCGCGCCGTGCCCGGCGCTGCCGCGCCTGCACTGCCGTGCCTTTCCTCGCGATGCCCAACCCCGCGTTGCCTGCACTGCATTGCCATGCCGTTCCTTGCCCCGCGTTGCGCTGCCCCGCCTGCATTGCGCTGCCACGCCCTACCATGCTAAGCAGAGCTATGCCCCGCCTGCAAAGATTATTTTCCGTCGCCGACGATCTCAAACGTGCCCCAGCCCATGCCGCCGGAGTTTTTCGAGAACGGACGGCCTTCCCCAATACCGACCTGTGCCCCAACACGCATCAACAAAGCCGCAACATCCTTGACGGAAAACTGATCTGAATCCCACCGAATATGCACTTTGGCACTCCACGGATTGTAAACCGGCCTGTGGGCGATATACGGCTGACCCGTGGCCACGCGACACATATCGTCCTGCCGTACCGCTTTACCGTAAATCCGAATCAATGGGATTTGTGGCTCTTGCGCGTCCCACCCATCCTGTACCACAAATACCGACATCTTGGCCAGCGTCATTTTGAAGTTAATCAACCTACAGGCGTCAATCATCCCCGCACGAATCGCGGAGGCGTTAAAACCATCCCATCCATCTTGGCTGACATAGCGAGCTTCATTAAAAACGTCGTCCGGGTTAATTGGCTCCCGCTTCTTTTTGGACGATGAAGATTTGCCCGCGTTGTTCTTCTCATCCATTTCTCGCTTGGTTTTAACCGAGAACCGATGGATGACAAGCGGTGCCGTGCCGCGAATCTCAAACACCGCATCCTGCAGCTTTGGTGCTTGAATTAACTGTATCCGGCCTGAACCGAGTTCCGGATTGACAATCGCCTTCTTTGCCACGACGCCCTTTGCGTGCCCGTTGGAAGTAATAACCATTTTTCATTCTCCTTAAATGGTTTCCTCGGCGATGGTAACTCGCCGCTTAGTACTTATCGTATACAACTCACAGTTTTCATTAACCCAGTTGTTGCCTATCAAACTATACAACCCATACTCATGTCATACAATATAATTGAACTCAAACCTAATGTCAAGTACATAATCAGAATTATTCCGCAAGGCACGAAAACGCGGTGACCCCATGAGCCGAACCCCATATCCCCCACCCGCCATACATTACCATAGCCCACAGAACATCCCCTCCGAACCGTACCCCTACTGACCATGCCAAAATGTATCAATGATTATCTATGTTATATATAAGGCCGTATGGGCCGAAATGGCGTGAAACAGGGATGGTGTGCTTATGGTTAGTGGGGGATGGCGTGGAGTGGGGATGGTTGTAATACGATTGGATATGGGATGTATGGGGGCGGATAGTAGGGGCAGTCTGTATTTTTGGTGCGTGTGCATGTGGATTGAGTACAGCCCAGAATCCATTATTTTGAATCCCTCCCGTAGCATACCTTTATCTTGCGACAGCGTACCATTCAGTGTTCCACGTAGAACATATCCAGGCATATCCCATATCCATCACGAGATCATCGCCATAAGCATCAACATATTTACATATAGACATAATCCCATACTCTATCCATACGCATATACATATAAGAGTATTGACATACGTCCATACATCGATCATATCCGCTATCCATCGGCATATTTATATTCACCTATACTCTTTATCTATACATTTACATATTTGCATATTGACATAATCCTATACGCCGACACGCGTGCATACGCTTATCATCATATCAATAGTTTACATAGTGATAATGAATACGGGAGATATATACATTGCTCCATGCCGCCCTTCTGAATGTGTGCCATGCTTGCGCATGGATTGCCGCACAGGGCACGCAAGGACATATGTCAGTATGTCAATATGTGTTGTCGAAGCATGATGATATATATGTAAACGTATCCATGTTACGCCATGGCTGCCATGGCCGACGTGTCGCAAAGTGATAATGTTTTGACGCGATATGCGCATGATGAGGCGGTGTCGCAAAGTTATAACTTGTGTATGGTTTTGCGCAGCGCGCGCGGCGCGTCGATATTTGCGCGAGCAACTTATCATAACGCGACACGCGACAATGGATCACGGCTCGCTCAAAACGTGCTGCCATAATCACGGCTACTTACGACCGACATATCATCCATAACCCAAACCTTATACACCATGCAGATAATTGGTAACGTGTATACCACTTTTCATCATCCAATAAAATATTCAAGATTTAACTTGACATTGACGATATATAGTGTATACTGATTGTATGAACGTTGGATAGACGTTCAGCGGCTTTACCCGATGCCGGTAAATCGGGAATACCGGCCCGGCGGTTTCCGGGATTTAAGGTAGGTGTATCATGGACGTACGACAGGTATTACGGGATTTTCGCGGCGAAGTGAAGTCAGGGTTGAATTTCATCCGAGGTGGAGCACTTCATTACGAACTCGATGGTGGATGTATGCTGGAGATATACCATCCACGGAACACCGACGGTTCGCAGTCGTTCGGTGTTTTTTCCTACCGAGTGTTCGACCGTTCGGGCCGAACCATAAGCAAGGGGAAGGTGTGACCGCCCGCCCGGGCCGGCCAGCGTGTGCTGACCGGAGCGGATTGACGGTTGAGCAATCACCGAGCCGGCGGTTTCCGGCATGAAAGGAACACAAAAATGACCACGAAACAGGAATTCGATATACCACCGGAAAAATTGTTGGAGTTGTTTCTTGTGGATACGTCGCATGAATCGCGTTGGCAATTCGCGGAGTATTATCCAGCCGATCGGTTGCCGGAATTCGGGCGACGGTTGCTCGCGGACTGCTCCGCTGACGTTCGCTGGCGATTCGCACACCGCTGCCCACCCGATAGGCTGGCGGAGTTTGGGGAAAAATTGGTAGGCGACACTGACGCAGCCGTGCGCTGGGAATTTGTCCATCGTTGTCCAGCCGATCAATTACCGGAATATGGCAACCAATTGCTTGCGGATGATGACTGGACGGTTCGTTATGAGTTCGCGTGCCGTTGTCCTAAAGCCTAACCGCCCGTCCGGCCCGGCCAGCACGGATGCTGACCGGAGCGGATTGACGGTTGAGCGATCACCGGCCCGGCGGTTTCCGGGATGAAAGGAACAGGAAAATGAATGTCACGTCTATCAGTTTTTGTGGCGGATACACCGGGCACGATCACCTGCTGCCTGGCGAGGAAATTTTTAAGCCGTTGCTCGGTAGTTATCGATCAATTTGGGCGGCTCGCAAAGCAATTCGCGATTACGTTCGACCCATGACCTATATTGGCCCGGACCGAAAGCGTTTTGCGGCGAAGAATGTCCCGATTGTGATGCATGCGGATGGGGTGTGTGTTCGCGTGTGAATCACCGGCCCGGCGGTTTCCGGGATTTTAGATGAGGTGTTTACAATGTGGACGTACAAAAATATCGACGTTTATCCGGCGGACAATAACGCCAGTGGCATACGCTGGTATGCCCGTACAGAATCCGGCATGAGGTCGATTATCAATTCTACCTTAGCGGAGCGCCAAAAGCCTACGGAGGCGCCGGCCTGTCCACTTCCCCCCCCGTCACTGTGCATCATGTGGCGCGGAACTTGGCGCGGACTGGGATCGCGCAACGGTTCACGTGGATCGGGACAACGGCATACAAGGATGCCGAGACGGTGCCATTGTCTGGCATACCGGCAGATAGGCTGGACCATTACCTGCAGGTGTTGGTACGGGCGGGTAAACGTGTTGCGGTATGCGAGCAATTTATGCCAAAACATTCAATCGGCGTGAATTGGGCGGCACGGAAAGTCTAGTAATCATCAGACCATGCGGCAACTAGGATAACGCGGTCAACGCGGTCAATGCGGTTATCACGAAAGCCAGTAGCGCTGTGAAGGCCATGGCCTAATGCCCCCCCCCGGTTATGCGGCAATCCGGTTAAAATTGCCGCGTTTTTTAAGGATATGGGTGCAATAATGGTATCAGCATATACCCTAAATCGTGGTTACGCGGTTGACCTGGCGAACGAAAATTTATCGCGTGCTAACCGGGTATTCCAAAAAGTAAAAGCCCGCGAGCTTCGCAAATTCCCCGTACCGACATTGCCAGAACTGGCGGCTAAGAGTAAATCATTTAGGGATGTATGGGCGCGACGGAACTGGGCGGCACAAGAACATTCTAATTTAATCGACCTTTGGCACCGTAGTTGGAAAGAATAAAATAATACTTTCGCTTGACAATGCCGATATATAGCGTATACTGATAAACATGCGGTTAGTCGCCCCCGCTCAAAGGGCGGCAAAAAGATGTAGGAGTATTAAAAATGATCGTTATCACAAAAGTATTGAATCCCACGGATAATCTGGGCATGCGGATCAAAGCGTATACGCACACCGTGTGCAAAACGGTGGCGTGGGATCCATCGTTAAATGTTCTGGAAAACCACAAGGTTGCGGCTGGCGTGGTGTATGCGGTTGACCATAAAAATGTCGCGCCGGAGGTTAAGTTTATCGGCCAGATGCCAAGGAACGACGGCGGCTATGTTGTCATATTCGCTTAAGACCGCCCGCCCGGCCCCTCTGCCTTGCGGCAGGGGGAGCGGATGCGCGGTTGACGTATCGACGGCCCGGCGTTTTCCGGGAGTTTTAGACGAGGAGTATTAGATGCTTATTACAGCAAAAATGAACCGTGATTTCGTCGCGTGCTACAGCGACCGAAAACTTCAAGAACTGTACGGCGATGGAAAAACACCAGAACAGGTGGCAACGCTGCGAGATGGAGCGTGGGCCGACGTTTCGGACGCCGACAGATGCTGGATACTGTGGCGAGTGCTCGCGATTAAAAATCCAGCGGGAATGCGGGAGTGCATCGCTCGTATGTTGGAGCGAGTTTTACATACGGACTGTGATCCACGTAGCCGGGCAGTCGTTCAGGCGATTCGGAATGATGCGGTAACGGATGAAATCATTGCGGCGGCGTATGCGGCGAATGCGGCGGCGCGTGCGGCGTCTGAAAACGCAGAGAGGAGGGCACAAATTTCCGACATTTTGGAATTCTGCGTTTAACCGCCCATCCGGCCCCGGCTCTCTCACGGGAGCCGGGAGCGGATGTGCATTTGCCATCACCGGCCCGGCGGTTTCCGGGAAAAGATAAGAGGTGTTTTATGTGTGATTTTCACTCAATTGTGGTCTATGTAGACGGATCAATTTTTCATGCGCCCAGCAACTCCCACAGCGCCGCGGTCAAACTCTCCGGGCGACCAGAAAATGACGGTATTCGGCGGTTCGTGGAGGCCGAGTGGGATGGACACGGTAAATACCCCGGCGCGGAAAAAATAACGCGAGGCGAGCCAAATGAGCGGCAAATTCGCGCGATTGACGCGCATTATCAATCCCTCGTAGAGGTGCTGAAAACCGGTGATTTTCATGGCATTTGGTCGGAGCCTGGATATGCGGACGTTCGCCGTCAGTTCGCTCGGCGCTGCCCGGCGGAGCGATTGCCGGAATTCGCGGATCGGTTGCTCTCCGATGCGAATTGGGGCGTCGGAGCCGAGTTCGCGGCCCGCTGCCCGGTCGATCGCGTTCCGGAATTCGCGGAACAATTGCTGTCCGATTCGTATTGTTGGGTTCGCCGCGAGTTCGCTCGCCGCTGCCCGGTTAATCGGCTGGCGGAATTCGGAATGCGAATGCTCGCCGATGCGGAGTTGACGGTGCGTCGCGAGTTCGCGGCCCTCTGCCCGGAGGAGCGATTGCCGGATTTCGCGGATCGGTTGCTCTCCGATACGGATTGGGGCGTGCGACTCGAGTTCGCGTTCCACTGCCCGGTCGATCGGCTGGCGGAATTCGGAGATCGCCTGCTCGCCGATGCGGATTGGACGGTGCGCCACGAGTTCGCGGAACGCTGCCCCCCCGAGCGCCTACCTGAATTCGCGGACAAATTGCTGGCCGATGAGTACTGGGGCGTGCGAGCCAAGTTCGCTCGCCGCTGTCCGGCGAATCGTCTGATGGAGTTCGCCGAGCGGCTGCGGACTGATGTGGAAGATGACGTGCGATTCGAGTTCGAGCGCCGTTGTCCGGCACAGGCCGCAGTGTGACCGCCCCTCCGGCCCGGCAGGTCACACTGCCGGAGCGGACGATCGGTTGCATCAGCGGCCCGGCGGTTTCCGGGATGATTAAAATGAGGTGTAAAATGACAAACGCACAACTACAAGCATATTCGCTCGCGGAGGCTGCAATGAGCACGCTGGCACGCTATGGCACGGCTGGCCGAGGCATTGCGGCTACGCTGCTGCGGCAGGCCCGGAAGCTAGATCGTAACATAGCCCTGGGCGTCTGGCACGCCTGGATTTGAATTTCAACGGTTCTTTTTGATGAGGATACCACAATGCGAATTTACACAAGCAGAGAAATTAACCACGCTGGCATTTCTAATTCACCCATCCCCCCCGGCGTGTTCCGTATTCTGGAGCGTGAGGTCATGCGGGAATATGGTGAGTTTGAGCGGTTCCGACTGTTGAATTTGATCGAACTGGCACGCACCCGGCGATCCTTGCAGGCCCAGGCCAATGAATTGCGGGAGCGTAACAGCCGCGGCGACAGGGCGCAGGCGTCGCGGCTGGCCAAAGAGGCGGACAAAGTAGCGCGTCTGGCCGAGCAATACGCATGGCGGTCAGCGGCTACGAAAAATCAGCGAGTCGCTTAACGCGAATTGCGAGTTGGTGCCGATATATGATATTCGCGAAACTAGGGCGTTTTTTTGAAAGGATGAGGATTATGCTTATCACTGCAAAAATGAACCGTGAATTCGGCGCGTGCTACACGGATGAAAGGCTTCGCAAACTGTACGGCGATGGAAAAACACCAGAACAGGTGGCCACCCTGCGGACGGGAGCGTGGGCTGACGTTTCGACCGCCGACCGTTGCTGGATTTTATGGCGAGTGATTGCCACAAAAAACAAAGCCGGTATGCGCGAGTGCCTAGCGCGGATGGTGGAGCGTGTTTTACCTGCGGACTGCGATCCACGTAGTCGCGCGGTAATTGGTGCGTTGCGAGAGAATGCGGTAACGGATGAAATCATTGCGGCGTGTGCGGGGGCTGCGCGTGCGGCGTGTGGGGCGGCGTATGAGGCGGCGTATACGGAGGATGCGGCGCGTGCGGCGCGTGCGGCGCGTGTGGCGTATGAGGCGGTGCGTGAGGCGGCGATTGCGGCGTATGCGGCGGCGCGTGCGGCGGCGCGTGCGGCGTATGGGGCTGCGTATGCGGCGTATGCGGCGGATGCTGCGGCGTATGCAGCGCGTGCGGCCTATGCTGCGGCGGATGCTGCGTGTGCGGCGTATGCGGCGGATGCGGATGCGGGCACCGAGATGAAGGCGCAAATAGCCGACATCCTGGAGTTTTTATTCTGAACGGAATCTGAAAGGTGTGCATAAAATGGAATACTCAAAAACACCACTTGAAGTGCTTAGGGAGACCCGGCGGCAATACATGCTGGAGTTATGCCTGCTGGAGGCCGAGATAGCCCGGCGCGAGGCCAGTAGCGTGCCGGAGCCGGCAGACTATCCGATCATTCCGACGCGAAGGATTGGCAGCGACGGGCCAGCAGAATATTAACGATCTCCTCATCTAGTTGGCTCCCGGCGTGGCTCGTTGTCGCGCCGGGGGCTGATGAGAAGGCAAAGGAATAAGCATCCCCCCCCCTAGACCCCCGCGTGGGGTCTTTTCTTTTTCCCAATAACGTCCGATAATATAATGTCCAATAACTAGCGCAATTTAACATAACGTGGCAACCTCATGGTGCGGCATGACTTCCGCAGGAAGGCAATGGTAACTCATTAGAGCCGATTTAAGGCGTTCGTCCCCCCGGCATGACGTTCGATACGTTGGGCCGCCTACGGCGTCAAATTAGGTATGGATTCGGGGGCGTCGGGAGGCGTTAAAAATGCCGAGACTGGCCACATTGAAAAATGGGCCTGTTGCGCTCATTAAAATCCAATAAAATCATAGCTATAATGCGGATATGGCAACACTTTGACGGCAACAACCCGTCTTAATAAAAAAAAGACATTAAAAACAGATGGGAAAAAGTAATTAAATAACCGGTATGTGAATCGTTGCCGGATTGGGTAAAAATGATATAAATAACATATATATAATATTATATATATGTGATTTTACTATCTTTTCTTACTCTACGTTTCGCAAAAGCGTAAACAGAAAGCGCAACAAAAAGTGTTGCGCTTTCTGTTGCGCTGTTGCGCTTTCTTTTACGCAAATGTAAAAAAACACAGAAAGCGCAACAGAAAGCGCAACAGAAAGCGCAACGCCTTTGTTTCGCTTTTTAAGGTGGTTATTTTGCTTCTAAAAATAGCCCTTTATGGCCGTTGGGGGAACGTGTAACTAAGGCTATTTTTTCAGATTCAACCAGGGTCTCAATAATGCTCTTGCGGATACGCTTTTCCAGTCGCCAGAAGTTGCGGCTAAATTCCGCGTGCGATACGCTTCCACGTTCTTTGATGAATGCCAACATCTTGCGGGTGGCAACTTCGATCTCCGAATCCCCGATACTGGCCTCGGCCAGTTTGGCGAACCGCTCCGTCAGGTAATCAACGAGTCGGCAGGCCCATTCCATTGTGGCTTCGCCGACTTCCGGCTTCTGAAAGTTCTTCGATGCGGCTGCAATGATGGCAAACTTGGATGCCTGTACCTCTGTTTTACCCCACAGTCCATCAGTTCCATTTATGCGGCCTTCAATCTGATGTGCCTTCCATTTAGCACGGTACGCTAGCTTAATCTTGGTTGCGGCATCTAATTCTGTCACCAGCATTGGAATTTGCATATTACTTAAATTGCCCGGCTCCATTGGAAGATCGCGTCTATTCCACCACTTGCGGACGTGCTCAATTAGTTCATTAGGTGGCAATTCTGGCGTTATGTCGCGTTGGACTGGATCATATTGCGATGGTGGAAGATCGAAAATATTGAAGCGAGCCAACGACCCATCGGATAAATCGGCGGAATTAAGCGAATTGTAGTATGTTCTCGGCGTGGTAACGCCGTATAGGCACACATGCGGATAACGCACCACAATCGGTGATCCTTGTGCGTATCTTTTTCCGTGATAAACATTGTTGGCACGATCAAACAGCTTCATTAAAACCGGCATAATTTGCTGCGATGTAAGGGATGCCATGTGGCTTTTGAGACCTTTAACAATATGGCCGAACTCATCCATTAACATCATGCGGACTGGGCTTTCCTGGATCATAGCCTCAATACTGGCCCCGCTGGTAAAATCCTCGCCCCCTAAAATCTGTTCATCCAGGCCCGCGGCATTGAGTAAATTGCGTATTTGGTGTTGGCCGTGCTCTTTTCCGCAACTCGACGGCCCCACGCCGACGATGTAGACGTTGCTGCGCAGGCCGGTCACACTTTGTATCTTGCGGCCAAAAATGGTGCCCCACAATGCAATACTTGCGGCCAGCGAGAGAATGGGCTGCGGATGGTGGGCGCTTTCATTCATCCATGCTGCGGTATCGCCCAAAACGCCGCCGACATTGAGCAAATCCATCGGGAAATCATCGGCAGGGGTGGCTATTTGCGGTTTGGGCGGTGGCGTGGTGGCAATCGGAGGTAACGCCGTGCGGGACTCCGCCGGCTCACGCTGTGGCCTTTTATAGGCTTGGGCGCAGCTTGCATGAGCTTCGCGGAGCGTATACGGTTGATCGCCTTGTGGGACAGTCTGCTGAAAGCGGCCCATGACCATCTCGGCGTGCTCAAATGGCACATCGGAATCTCGGAGTTGACAGGCGAGCTTAAACCCGTTCTCGTTGCGTTCACCAATACAGGCCTGCTGGACATAATGGTTCAACCAGAACTCGGCGTCCGGCACCAGATCGGACATTTTGTCGTGGATGGGCGGCAATTCGGGTTTGGTATTTGCTGGGACTGGAGCTGGGGTTGGTGACGGAAATTCGCTCATGGCGTACCTCATGCTTGGGTCGGCGTGAAGAAGTGTTGACATTGCGGATGGCGGTTTGTGGTTGGTAAATCCGGGCAATCGCATGATGCGTTCAGGGTTCTTTATTACCCGGTCGGTCTGCAGGATTTCGATCAGGTCACATTGCTTTGACCTCCAAGTATCCCAATTGGTGCAAGGCTCCGTTAAGAGCCAATAGGCGTGTATGCCATGCCCTGACTCAATTAAGACTGATGGATTGGGTATTCCAGCGGCCTGGATGCGGCCTATGGCGTCCTGGCGGCTTGCGCCGTGGTCAAAATCGACGAATAGCGTCCGGGCCAACGAGCAATTCTTGTCGCCGCGTACATTGAGTTTGGTACGCGGATTGACTCCCACGTAGATATGGGCACCCGCTGTGTTCTGGGATTTCAACCACGCCAACTGGCTACGCCAATTTGACGCGGTGCACCATCGCGAGGTTGCGCCGTCGCGTTCCGGGTGATGAACTCTAAATTCGATTATGTCAGAAGGTTCAAAAATTGCGGCAAGAAATTCCCCGATGGCATTTTCCATTTTTCGTTCCTTTTGGTTCCACTATACCACCTTTTGGGGGATACCGCCAAAAAGCATCCTGTATTATCGTTATTCGTCCCGTATCCCAAATAGTTCGCCTTGAGCCAGACGTTTGACTGCAATTTCGCAATATTTCTCGCTGATTTCTATGCCGATAGCCTTGCGGCCTAATGCTTTTGCCGCCACAAGCGTGGTGCCGCTCCCCATGAATGGGTCTACTATCACTCCGTCGCTCATCTTGATGCAGTATTCCATCAGTGACAATGGCTTTTGTGTTGGATGCAGGAATGGGTTCCCTCCACGGCTATTGCCATGCCAATTGCAACTAAATTTATGAACGCGCGTCAAGATATTCGTCCAAGCGAGTTCACAATGAGAGTAGATAAATCCTTCGCGGATTCCGTCCGGTGTTTTATCCCAAACAATCCAGCCGCCAGAGTTTTGGAGTTTGTTCGCGTAATGATTCGCGCCCCAGAGGATCGTTTTAGCACCCAACGCCAAGATAAACGTTGGATCAAATTCTTCATCATCGCCGGTCACGGTTTCATCACCCCACATCTTTGATCCGTTTGATCCGCGTAACGGTTTATAGCTGATCCCGTAGGGAGGATCGCTGACGACAAAGTCCACTTTTCCCAACCTCGGCAGCACGTCGCGGCAATCGCCGCAATAAATGGTAATTCCGTCACGGTCGTAATACGGAGTCATAATTATCCTTCTCAAAACGGTGCAGGCTCATCCATTTCAGCCGTTGCCTGTTTATGATATGTGACCACGTTCCAGTATTTGCCGCGTTTGCGGATTGTCATTTCGGGTGCGAAATCCAGTATGGCCTTGGTGTCGCCCGCGTGCGATTCGCCAATAATCTCCGTAAATTCCGCGACGCTGGCCGGAGCTTTGGTCTCTGGGTATCGCGCTCGCCACCACGCGCGGGCCTTCATCGCCGGCACGCCCGCATGATCGAACAGCAGGAACTCCCGAAAACGGAGCGTTCTGGCCGGATTGGTGCAATCGACGCAGCCATATTCGCAAAACCCCATGCTCGGCCTACCATCCGTCGGGTGAAATATGTCCAGATTGGCCCACGTTATTTTTACCCGCATGGTCTCGCTGGCCATTTCAGATGATACAACTGCGGCCATGCTTGGCATACTGGCATGTTTGATCTCCGGTGGAGGCTTGGGAAACTCATAGCCGCACTCTGGGCATACGTGGCAACCGCCGGCCACGACGGTTTTGCACTCCGGGCATTTTTTGAATACACCTGCGGACGTTGAATCCTGCTTTTTGCGTTTGTTGACCGCGGCGATCAAATCGACTGGGCCATGCGTGATGATATTGCCCGCAAAGTCCAGCACCAGGCAATTCTCTTTGCCGGGGAAAAGTCTAAATCCACGGCCAACCTGCTGATAATACAGACCCATTGAGTTTGTTGGCCTCAACATC